>Ga0256913_10000762_pt1 | contig 16710 bp, 17 predicted proteins | sample Axial_MatmetaG_FD_185970 | JGI IMG/M metagenome (GOLD analysis project Ga0256913, IMG submission 185970) | Deep-sea worm associated microbial mat communities from Axial Seamount, Juan de Fuca Ridge, Pacific Ocean - Axial_Mat | ecosystem: Environmental > Aquatic > Marine > Oceanic > Microbial...
ACTACAAAATGCTACATCAGTAGCTAGTTTACTTCTAACAACAGAAGCAACAGTAAGTGATATAAAAGAAGATCCAACTCCAGCTCCAGCAATGCCTGATATGGGTGGAATGCCAGGGATGATGTAATATCATCTCTTCTTTTGATATATTGCAAAAGAGTTATAACTCTTTTGCTCTACTCTTCTTCCTCTTTTAACAACTCTTGGAAATCAAGTACACTCATAGGTCTAGCAAACAGATAACCTTGAGCATACTCACAATGCATCTCATGTAATAATGCTAATTCTTTTGATGTCTCTACACCTTCAGCCACTACTTCATAACCCATAATATGTGCCATTTTAATCATCGCCTCAACTGCAATTTTATGATCACTATTAGATGCAATATCAAAAATCAATGATCTATCTATCTTGATAGTTGAGAGTGGTAACATTTGTAAATATTTCATTGATGAGTAAGCAGAACCAAATTGATCCAAAGAGATAGATAATCCTAACTCTCTAAATCTATTACAATCTTCTATACTTTTTTCAATATTTCTCATAGCATCTTTTTCAGATATATCAAGATTAAATTCACTAGACTCAATACCATGCTTATTAAATAATTCTCTTAACTTACTAACCAACTCTTCAGTTTGAATATCTTGCAAAGATAAATTAATTGAAATTTTTAGTTTTTTAAATCCTTTTTTATCCCACTCTTTTCTCTGTTTGATAGCCAAATCAAATACATATTCACCAATATCAACAATTAGCCCTGTCTTATGAGCAACATCTAGAAATTTATCAGGAGTGATGAGACCATGCTCTGGGTGCTTCCATCTAAGCAGTGCCTCAGCACCTACCATATGCTCTCCATTTATATCAAATGTAGGCTGATAATGAAGGATAAATTCATCTTTTCTGATAGCCTTTTTAATCTCTTCATTCAATTTTTGCTCATCTTTTTTGATAATCAATTTAGCTTCTTGAGAGATTAAAATATTTGATTCTCCATTTTTTTGTGCCTCATCTAATGCTATATATACATTATTTATAAGTTTTGTAGCATTTTGTCCATGATTTGGATAGATAACAATACCTACTGAAACACTTAATCTAATATTGTCTTCATCTTTAAAATAGTTACTCAAATCAATAATCAACTTTTTAGCGACATCATGTGCTGCACTACTATTGCTGAGATACTTATAGCGAATTAGAAACTTATCACAATCCATACGATAAACTTTTCTATTTTTTTCACTATTTTCACTAAAGAAGTTTGCCATTTTTTTCAAAATTTGATTTGTATGAGTATGTCCTAAAGCAACTTGAATTTCCTCAAAATGGTCAATTCCAACCAACATCAAAGCAAATGATTCAGACTGTCTTGTACTATCAATCACCAATGTATTGATATCAGAGATAGCAACAAACTGACTAGGTAATCCTGTCAAGAAATCTGTCTTACCTTCATCATCAACAGTAATATCTTTGACCTTTTTGGTATCAATGATACAAGTAAATGTATTATCTACATCTAAATTATTTTTATCTATATATACAGAAGCGTTAATATCAGCACTATTTGAGCGTAAAGTCATCTCTTTGATATATATTACATCTTCTGGCTCTTGTATTCTATTTAAAAGAATATTAAAAAAATCTTTTAACTCTTCTTTCTCTTTGACCACTATCTTTTCTGTCGGCTTATACCTCTGTTTGGCATCATCAAACTCTAATCCAAACATTTTCTTAGCTGCCAAATTTGCATACAATATATTACCATTACTAGAGAGCATCAATATAGCTTCATCATAATATTCTCTCTCTTTTTTAAAAAAGTTCAACTCTTTATTAATCTCTTGAACTTTTTTCTCTCCTTTCTTTTTAACTACAAAAATGAAACCAGCCAACAATAGAACAACTACACCACAAATAATTAAACTCATAATTTTCTCCCTTTATCTTCTTAGAAATTCTTGGAATTCAAAGACCGGTACAGGTCTTGAGATATAGTACCCCTGAATAAAATCAGCTCCCATATCTCTAAGCATTCCAAACATATGTTCATCCTCTATACCTTCTACTACAACCTGCATACCTATACTGTGAGCCAAATCGATAATAGACTTTGCAATACCTTGGTCTGTTTTACTAGTAAGGACATTAATAACCAATGACCTATCAAGTTTGACAATATTAGCAGGTATTTTTTTAAGATAGCTAAATGATGTATAACCTGTACCAAAATCATCCAATAAAATACTAATACCCATCTTTCTTAACTCACTTAACTGCTGATGGGTTCTCTCCTCATTTTGCATAGCCAAACCTTCAGTAACCTCATACTTTATTAACTCTGGGGAAACATTATGTTTTTTTAGTTGAGCTTCAACACCTCTTACAAAGTTGTCTTTCTCTAACTCTGCTAAAGATAGATTGATAGAGATAGGTACTTGATCAAACTTAAAAAGTTCCCATCTTTTTTGTTGCTTCAAAACTTCTTCTAAGAGATACTTACCCAACTCGATAATAAAACCTGTCTTTTCCATAATAGGTATAAATATATCAGGTCTTACCATACCATGCTCTGGATGCTTCCATCGAATTAAAGCTTCGGCTGATACAACTTGTCTAGTTTTACTATCCACCAATGGCTGATAAAAAATCTCAAATTCATGCCTTTTTATTCCTTCATGCATATCATTATAGAGTTTTAGCTCATCATAACCATGAGTTTTAATAACTGGCTTATATATCAGCACCCATCCTTCACCTTTTTCTTTTGCTTCAGATAGTGCTTTATATGCGTTATTTAATAACTCTCCCGTAACACTATTGTCAGGATATATAGCTGCCCCTACAGATGCTGTTAAATGCAGACTACTATTTTCCATTTTGTATAGAGACCTCAACTTTTCTTGGACTAAGTTCATCATAGAGTAAACATCCGTTTCATTATTGATATCATTCAAAACAAATACAAAACTATTGTGAACTGTATGGTATATAGAGACAGAAAACTCATCTGATAAACTACGCAAATATTCAGAAAATTTTATCAATACATTATTAACTACATCATACCCCAAAATGGCTCTAAGAGATGCAAAGTTGTCTATCTCCATAACAGCTAAAGCAATTTTTTGCTCTTTTAGATGAAGTTTGATAAATGTAGCTTGTAAATCTTTATGTAATTTTAAATGATTTGGCAATTTTGTCAAAGCATTATGTTCTTCTATTCTCTGCTTTTCGCTCTCTGCTTGTCTATCTCTGATAATAATAATTCTAACTTGCTTATTATCATTAGGAGACAACTGTTTATATTTACTAACAAAAATAGATACAGGAACAGTACCTCTACCTATTTTCAATTTAAGATTATCAAATGAAACTAAGTTTTTATATGGATTAAATTTTATATTCTCTAATAAATCATCCAAACTAATCTCTGCACCATCTTTTATCAAAGTAGGTAATTCAAACTTAATTGGATTGTCTTTATTTTTTAACCCCAATAACTTTTTTATATTATTATTGAGATATAAAGCTTCATTGTTTTGATCTACTATAACAATAGAGTCTTGTTCTATATCAAATACTTCATGATAGAGTGTCCTACTATCATCTATATATTGTTCATACTGTTTCAACTTTTTTTTCGATGAACTTTTTGCTATCAACCAACCAAATAAAGAAAACCCTATAGCTGAAGCCGCTATACTACTCATCAATATATTGTTATCCATCTCCAAATTAATTCCCCAATAGTTTTGATTGATTATATCATACAAGCAATAAAATTAAATCTTCTTTTTTTCTATCACTTTTACACTCATTTTAGTTGTTAAATCTTCCAAAACAAAAATTTCATCAACATTTATGCAATCAAGGGAAACTATTTGGTTACCTTTTATCACTTGTGCATAACCTCTTTTGAAGTTTTTATCTGGATTTAAAGCGATAAAGCGTTGATTTATATATTTTAACTCATTTTCTAGTTTAGCTACATATATATTTATCTGTTGATTTAGTGCATTTTGTAGTGTTGGTATCTCAAAACTTTTTTGTTTTATTTTTTGCAAGATGTTACGATTATACTCTTTTTTTAGATTTTCTATCTCCAAAGTTAGCATTTGGAGTCTATTGAGAGGTGATTTGGATTGCAAAATCTCATAGATATGTTTTAAGCCAGACTCTTTAGTAGATATTATACTATCCATTGTATCCATATAGCGGTATAGTAACTCATCTAAGCTTCTTAGTATCTCGCTATAATCCGGCAGTATTATCTCCATAGCAGCACTAGGAGTTGGAGCTCTAATATCTGCTACAAAATCTGATATAAGAGTATCCACCTCATGCCCTATAGCACTTACCACTGGTGTATCCATAGCATAGATAGCATCTGCTACAACTTCAGTATTGAAACTCCACAAATCTTCGATGCTCCCACCACCACGACTAAGCACCACTATATCTACGCCTAAGCTATCTGCATGACTCAAAGCTTTGGCTATCATCTTGGGAGCTTCTTGGCCTTGGACTAGTGTATCTACCACATACACATCAAGAAGTTGCCATCTTTTTTGTATAATCTTTAGCATATCATGCAGTGCTGCACTATCTTTGGCAGTAACTAGAGCTATAGATTTTGGTATTTTTGGAAATGTTTTTTTGATATTTGAATCAAAATACCCTTTAGATTGTAGCTTTTTTTTGAGTTGCTCAAATGCCAAAGCCAAAGCACCTTGACCAAACGGCTCAATACTTAGTGCTTGAAACTGATACTCACCTCTAGGGGTATATACACTAATAGAGCCATTAATTATAATATGCATACCCTTCTCGAGCCTAAACTTCATCCTAGCAACTGACGAACGCCACATAACACATTTGATAGTGCTGTTTTGGTCTTTGATACTAAAATATAGATGTCCTGATGTGTGGTAAGTAGCAGATGAGACTTCACCCTCTACTTGGATATGCATAAAAGTAGCCTCAAGAAGAGATTTGATTTTGGTATTGAGTGATGTTACGCTCATCAAAGCCAAAATTTATCCTTTTTAGGCAAAAGTTAGATTTTTTGTGCTACTAGTAGTGTAGAGATACCCATAGAGAATGATTTGGTATATTTCATCTCAAATCCAGCATTTACTAGCTCATCACTTAACATCTGAGTAGTCAAAAACTCTTCTATTGAGTCTGGCAAATATTTGTAAGCTTCATAATTTTTGGAGATAAGACCACCAACTTTTGGCAACACTTTTTTCATCCCAAAATCAACTATCTTATCTAGTATTCCATCTCGCTCTTGCTTGGTAAATTCTAAAATGACGACTATACCACCAGGCTTTAGAACTCTATGAAACTCTTCTAGTGCTTCTACTCTATCTACCACATTTCTAATCCCATAGCTAATAGAGATTACATCTGTTGATTCATCTTCAAGTGGTAACTCTTGGGCTTTGCCCTCTATAAATGTAGCAAAATCCACCTTTTTGCGTGCAACTTCTAGCATACCTACTGATGGGTCAATCCCTACATATTTGTCTATCTCTACGCCATTTTTAGCAGCTTGTTCCTTCCAGTATATAAGCAAATCACCAGTTCCAGTAGCTACATCAGTGATTTGGCTTAGATGTTTACTACCAAGTATCTCAAAGGCTTTATCGCAACCCTTTTTACGCCACTGTATATCTATACCCATACTTAGCACTCTGTTTGCCAAATCGTAAGTTGATGCTATATCATCAAACATCTCTACTATTTTTTGCTGTTTTTGTTCTTTGTCTGTTAATTTTTCAATGCCCACGCTTTTTACTCCATATAAGTATATCTACATCCAATCTCTCAAAATGTAAAAAATCTAAATCAATTTTAGTATTATATGTTAAATTATTACAAGATAGCTTAGGAGTAGTATAAAACATAAACCAATCTATATATTTTTGCATCGCATTTATCATACCATCCCCTCCTTCGATAAGAACTAGTGAAGGATTTTGCAAAAAGCTCAAATCACTACCAATCTCAACACTTCTATTTGGCACACCAAAAAGCCCTATATCTCTATCAAACTTACCATCTTTTGAATAGATATAAATATCTGGTGCTTTTTTATCTACAAATCTACAATCAAGCTTTGGTCTATCAACTCTAACAGTATTGCCACCAATAAGCATCTTACTACATACGCTTCTTAGTTTGTGAGTATGAGTAAGTGAAGCTTGGCCACTTAGATATCCTCCACCTATACGCCCATTGATACTTTGAGCGATTTTGAACACCACAAAAGCTCTCTTTTGCCATATCAAAAATGGCTCTAATAATCTTTGGCACTCTTCTTGCAATACTCCAACTCTAATCTCTGAGATACTCTCAAGCATCCCTACTCCACCACTATGACTCTCTATGGGGTCGAGTTGACCTACAACTACTCTAGCAAGTCTAAGACTTTGAAGCAGTGATGCACAAGAAGGTGTTTTACCTACATGAGAACAAGGCTCAAGAGTAACATAAATCTCACAACCAGCAAAAAAGCCCTCTTCAAGTGAGAGTAAAAACTCATGAGCCAACTTAGCATCAAACCTATCAAACTCCAAGTTCTTATGAGTCATACTCTCATAAGCACCAAGCAGTGCCAAAACTTCAGCATGTGATGTTCCAGCCTGACGGTGAGCTGCTACACACAGTACTGCACCATCTCTAACCACTACAGCTCCCACAGCAGGATTTGGATAAGTCAAAAGCTGATACTTCCAAGCCTCATCTAATGCTAATTGCATAAAAAATTTATCATTCATAGAAAAACCTATTTATCAAAAATAGAATGTACAACTATCATCTGCTAGATAGTCAAAGCTTCCATCACTATATGTAAATCCACTATCACCACTATCACAATCATATCGGATATCACCTTTTCCATATCCCAAATCATCTTCGATAAAAATCGGCTCATAATCACTTCCTGCAAAATCATAAAAATCAAATGTACAATAGTCTCCCAACTCAAAACTAAAAGAGCCATCATTATTGGTCGTATCATCATATATACTTCCATCTGCCAATACACATCTATATGGGACATCTGCTATAGAATAACCATCTTCATCAATCAAAAAAAGTGTTACTAAATCATCATTACCATCTTCTACAACTGTTACACTACTCCCACATCCACTCAAACCAAAAGCTATTCCTGCAATCATCAATATACTCTTAATTGTCACTTTTCAACTCCTTTGTTAGCTGTTTTATCTTAACACAAAATTGTGTCTATTTGTGAAGTGATATGAGTAGTTTGGCTATCTCTTTGGCTCCATTTGGGTTGACACTATCTATGAGTTTGGCTGATATCTCTGAGATGTCTTGGTCTAAAACCTCAAGTACTTTTGAGCTATCTAGCTCACTCTCTCTTATAAGCCAAGCTAGGTTTTGAACTACTAAAAATTTGGCATTGTGGTATTGGTGGTCACTAGCAGCATAAGGGTATGGGATATATAGTGCTGGTAATCCATTGGCACTAAGCTCCCACAGGGTTGATGCACCTGCTCTAGCCACTGCGAAATCTGCATCTGCTATATACTCTGCTAATTTATCGCTAAATCCAAATACATCAGCTTCTATGCCAAGACGATTGTACTCTTCTTGGACTTTTTGGATATTTCTCTCTCCTGCTTGGTGGATGATTTTGATGCCTTTTTCTTTGAGTGTAGGTGCTAGCTCCAAAGCTAAGTTGTTGATAGCTACTGCTCCTTGTGAGCCACCTAAAAATATGATAGTTTTTATCTCATCTCTACACCTTGCACTTTGGAAATATATATCTTTGATAGGGTATGATGATATAGGGCTACTGCTATCGTATGAGCTGATAAAGGTGTGAGCGTATGGCTTTAGGATTTTGTTTAGTGTGCCTAATGCGGCATTTTGTTCGTGGATGACTAATGGTATGCGAGAGGTTATAGCACCAAATGCACTAGGGGCTGCTGAGAACCCTCCTACACTTAGTACCACTTTGGTATCGTGAGATTTAAAAATTTGCTTGGCTTTTTGCATAGATTTGAGCATCATCCAGAGTGATTTGAGTTTGCCTAATCCCTTTTGGTTGACTACACCTTTGGACTCAAGAAAATATACAGCATCAAAATCACTATCATTTTCAAACCAAGCTTTATCTTGGCCTTTTGTTGAGCCGATATATACAAGCTCTATGCCACTATTTTTAAGCTCTTCTTTGACTGCTCTAACAATTGCTAAATGCCCACCTGTTCCACCACCACTAAGTACTATACTCATATCTTATCCTTATAATACATTGCCATAGATATCTCTAGGCACTTTTTTTGATATCATCAAAACCATCCCGATAGCTATACAACTAGCTAGTATGTGTGAGCCACCATAACTTAGAAATGGCACCGCTATACCTTTGATAGGTGTTAATCCTGATATGCCATATGCGTTGATAAAAAATGAAAAAGCTATCAACAGCCCTACTCCTATACAAAACAGATAATACATAGGGTTTTGCACTTTGGAGCCTATTTGAAATATCCTAAAGATTACATATAATATCAACAAACTAACCACACTCACACCAACAAACCCCAACTCTTCTGTGATACCTGCTAAAATAAAGTCTGTATGAACCTCACTAAGATATCCTAGCTTAAACTGTCCATTGCCAAGACCTTGTCCAAAAAAGCCACCATTATGGATAGCATTGAGTGAGTTACTAATCTGCCACGGCTCTTTGACGCTAGAAGCAACTCTAAGGTTTTGGATAGAGTCAAATGGCATTATAGATAATATCGTATCTTGGATTGATACCCACCAGCTTTTGATCCTGGCCATCCTATGTGGTGCTATCTCTATTAGGACAATCACACCAGCTATCGCCATAGACAACAATATCCCAAAAAACCGCCAAGAGCTTCCTACCAATATAAACATCACCATCAAAGTACCACCAAGGACTGCAACCTGTCCCAAATCCTTTTGGAAAACCGCTATAAGCAAAACAGCTATAGCAAATATAAAAAGATAAGGGCTAAATAGCTTTATCTCCTGTAAAAAACTCATCTTATCTCTATCTAAAAGTTTTCTTGCAAAGCTCCAAGATAAAAAAAATACAAATCCTACTTTGAAAAATTCAACAGGAGCAATTGAAAGTATTCCCAAATGTATCCATCTCTTAGCTCCACCTACTGCACTCACCAAAGATGCTGGTAAAAACTGCATTACAACCATAAGGATAAAAAATATTATAAATATTACAAACCCTAATATTACAAAATATTTATCTGGGTCTATTTTACTAAGTCCAATCATCAAAATAAATCCCAATACTACTGCTATGCCTTGTCTAATAAAAAAGTGCATATCATCATAATGAAATATTGATACCGTATAAACAGATAATGAGTAATCCATAATAAGCGATATAGTCAAAAGAACCATAACACTAATTAATAAAGGTTTATCAATCATATACTTTTCTCTTTTTTTATTTTTTCTAATATTATTTAGTATTTTAACAAAATTAATAGATAACTTTGTTAAAATTAAAAAAAAATGGATACTAAAATGGCTCAAGAGATTAAAAATCAAGCTATTAAAAAGCGTACAAGAAAAATAACTATCTTATTTGCATTTTTAACACTTTTAATGATTATATTTTTATTAGCAATTATCAAGACAATTATTGAAGATAGGAAAATACCTCAACAATATGCTATCAGACATGATCGCTCATTAAGAGGTAAAATCATCTCTAAAGACAACTACACACTTAGCTACTCCCAAAAAACATATACAGCATCCATCCATGGGAAAAGTATCAAACCTCAAAAAAGAGAATTATTTATCAAGCTTTTTAGCATATATAGTGATATCAATATCTCTGAGATACGAAATAAATTAAAGGATAAAGAAGGAAATTATAAAACAGGTTATATAAATCTATCAAAAACTCTTACACAAAAACAGGCTATGCAGTTGAAATCTTTAGCTTACAAACTCAAAAATTTAAAAGTTTTTAGAAGCATTAAGGTACGAAATATTGAAGTACTATATGGACTTGATATTGTAGAAAATGGTGAAAGTCGTATATATCCACTCATGGATAATCTATCACCTATTGTAGGATATGTAGCCAAAAAAAAAGAAAATGGCTATGATAGACCAGTGGGTAAAAAGGGACTTGAGAGAGCTTATGAAGAGCATATCACATCTAAAAAAGATGGGTTTTTTAAAGGCAAAAGAGATGTTCTTGGAAGAATTATACACAATAAAAACTCTATCAAAAAATTAAGAGTAGATGGCTTAAATCTACATCTTAACATACCACTAAAAATCCAAAGAAAAATTGAATTGATGCTAGATAGTATGAAATCAAAACTAGATGCTCAAGAGATTATAGTAGGTGTTATGGATAGCCATACAGGTAAAGTATTGGCTCTTGCTAGTAGCAATAGATTTAATCCAAGCCACATTACTCAAAAAGATATAGAAGCACTCAACCCAAAATTTGCAGAATACCTCTATGAACCAGGCTCAGTTATCAAACCACTTACATTGGCAATAGCACTCAACCATAAAGTAGTAACACCAAATAGTTGGTTTGATACAGGATATCACAGATTTCAAATAGGCAAACATAGATTTATCAGCGATGATGACTATTTCAAATCTCAAACTGCCTCAGATATCATAGTACACTCATCCAACATAGGTATATCTCAAATATCTTGGAGATTGACAGGCAAAGAGTTTAGAGATGGATTAGTAGCATTTGGACTCTCTAAACCTTCAGGTATAGATCTATCCAGAGATTTGCCAGGTCGTATCAAATCACTTCATCTGTTAGATAATCAAATGCATAGAGCCAATAGCTCTTATGGATATGGTATGATGGTAAGCTTTGCACAACTATTTAAAGCATACTCCGCTTTTAACAATGATGGAGTAGCTGTTACACCACGCATTGTAGATTATCTATCTGATAAAAAAGGTAATCACTACACACTAGATCCAAAAGTACCAAATCTACAGGCTATTAACAAAAAAGCAGCTAATCAAATACACAAAATACTAATTCGTGTCGTACAAGACAAAAAAGGAACAGGAAGAGCAGCTAGATATCCAGGATTGGAGATAGGTGGTAAAACTGGTACAGCACACACTGTCAAAAATGGACACTATGTCAGAGAGTATCATAGTAGCTTCTATGGTTTTGCCAATGACAATTATGGTCATAAATATACGATTGGTGTTTTGGTCATCAAAGCTAAAAAATGGAGAAAATATTTTGCATCCCAATCAGCTGTACCTACATTTAGAAATATAGTACAGATACTTGTCGAAGAGGATTATTTGAAACCAGATGAGATAGATGAAGAAAATCAAGAACAAAAAAATATATATGAAGTAGTACAACCAACTACATCACCAACACAAAAAGTACAAATCAATCAACCCAAACCACAAAATCAAAAACCACCACAAATTATCAAAAATAAACCAAAGTCCAAACCCATACAACACCCAAAACCAAAACCAAAATCTAAGCCTAGGCTAAAGCCTATCACAAACTATGAGGATCTTTTCTAGATCCAAATATTATCAATAAGCCTTGTTTTACCAACCCAAGCAGCTACTAGTATGATACTATTGCCAATCTTGATAGTATCTATCTCATTAAACTCTCTATCTACTATAGCTACATACTCTATACTATCTACACTACCTAAGACTTCTATCATTTGAGCCTTGATGCTTTTGACATCTAGTTCGCCACCGCTTATGAGTTTGGATGCTCTTTTTAGCGATTTAGATAGTGCCAAGGCTCTTTGTTTTTGCTCATCATCCAAATAGGCATTACGAGAGCTTAGTGCCAAGCCATTGGTATCTCTTACTATCTCACAAGGTATGATGTTTACATCCATAAAATAGTTTTTTGTCATCTGCGTTATCAATGCTAGCTGTTGTGCATCTTTTTTGCCAAAGTATGCATTGGTGGCTTTTGAGAGATTTAGAAGCTTCATCACCACTTGAAGCATCCCATCAAAATGCCCTGGTCTCTTGGCACCCTCTAGTATGTAACCCCTAGTAGCTGGAGCACCGATACACAACTCATCATCACTATACATCTGCTCAACTGTTGGCATAAAAAGTATATCAACTCCTGCTCTTTTGCATATCTCAATATCGGCTAACTCTTTTTTGGGGTATGAGTCCAAATCTTCACCTTCTAAAAACTGAGTAGGATTGACAAATACAGATACTATCACAATATCATTTTGTTCTCTTGCTTGTTGGATTAGACTCAAATGCCCTTGATGCAAAGCCCCCATAGTAGGCACAAAGCCAATAGTGCCTTGAAGATTTTGTTGTGCTGCTTTTAGCTCATCTATTGTTTTTGCTATAATCATAAAAAATCCTGTTTTTTGATACAATTTTACCAAAAAAGAGTACAATTTATAACTTTTTGGTAAAATTTCATAACAAAACTTCAAAGGACTTTTGATTATGGATGCTTATGAGTATAGTGAATTGTTAAAAAACCTAACTATCAAGATGCAAAACATCACCAATATCGTCAAACCAGACAACATTAGAGCTAGACTAGAAGAGATAGATAGCTTACAGCAAAACCCTGATTTTTGGTCAGATACCACCAATGCAGGTAAAGTATCCCAAGAGAAAACCAAACTACAAAGAGTCCTAGAAAAGTATGATGATGCCAATGATGCACTAAATGACGCCAAAGAGTATTTTGAACTAGCCAAAGCAGAAAAAGATGAAGAGACTATGCAGATGCTCTTTGATGATGCCGAGTCACTAGAAGAGCATATCAAAGCACTAGAGATTCAGATAATGCTAAGTGGCGAACACGATAGCAACAATGCTATAGTATCCATCCACCCTGGAGCTGGTGGTACAGAGAGTCAAGATTGGGCTAGTATGCTATATAGGATGTATCTTAGATGGGCAGAGAGACACGATTTCAAAGTCGAAGTGCTTGATTATCAAGATGGCGAAGAGGCAGGTATCAAAGATGTATCATTTATCATCAAAGGCGAAAATGCATATGGGTACCTCAAAGTAGAAAACGGCATACATCGCCTTGTGAGAATTTCACCATTTGATAGCAATGCAAAACGACACACATCTTTTAGCTCTGTGATGGTATCTCCTGAGATTGATGATGATATAGATATAGTCATAGAAGATAAAGATATCCGCATAGATACCTACCGAGCAAGTGGTGCTGGTGGTCAACATGTCAACACAACAGACTCAGCTATCAGAATCACCCACATCCCAACAGGTATCATAGTACAGTGCCAAAATGACAGAAGCCAACACAAAAACAAAGCTTCAGCTATGAAGATGCTCAAATCCAGACTCTATGAGTATGAGATGGAGAAAAAACAAGCCGAGATAGATGGTATAGAAAAAAGCGATATCGGCTGGGGACACCAAATCCGCTCTTATGTACTACAACCTTATCAACAAGTCAAAGACACCCGCTCCAACCAAGCATTTAGCAATGTAGATGCCATACTAGATGGAGACATAGACAAACTCATAGAAGGCGTACTCATAGCTCAATCTCAAAAATCTTAAGTGTCAAATCGTAGCTTATACCCACCACTTAAAGGTTTTACGCTACAATTTGATAAATCTGAACATAGTGTGATTGGAGTAATCCTACAAAAAGATACAAAAGCACTAAACTTGAAGCTGTATATATCCATAATGCTTTTGGATTTTTAGCTATCACAAATCCACCTACCAAGCCCATAACTAGTCCACCTATATGAGCACTCATATCTATAGATGAGATAGAAAGCCCTAAAAAAAGATTGAGTGCTAGGATAGTGCCAAACTTTTTGAAAATCTCTTTGCCTTTTGGACCCAAATGCTCTTTGTGTGCTACAAAGAACCCAATCATAGCACCAAATATACCAAATATCGCTCCAGAAGCTCCCATACCTACACTATTGGTGTGGATATACAAAGAGACCATAGCACCAAAAAGCCCTGTAGTGATATAAAGTACTATGTATGCCACTTTGCCAAAGTACATCTCTACCACACGACCTACGATATACAAAGATATCATATTCATAGCTATATGCATAGCTCCACCGTGCAAAAACATAGCACTAAATACCCTATACCACTGCTCTTTGGCAACAACCAAGAGTCCATTCATAGCACCAAAATCAAGCAAAGTTTCTAAATCTATATCTACGAAATTGCCACTACTAATGGCACAAAGCAAATATAGTGCTATATTTATAGTAATGAGTATATTGGTAACACTAAGTTTGGATATATTCATTATCTATCTGATTGCTTCTGCAAAAATAACACCATCTATACCACTTCTAGCTATCTTGCTTATCTCTTTATTTGAGTGTATTAGTACCAACACTTTTGTATCAAAGAGATACTCTTGTGCTATTGGCTGTATCATCAATGCACTATCCTCTTCGCACACAATATATGAAGCACCAAGAGCGTTAGCGTATATCGCATTTTCTAAGCTATTGACTACCACAGCATACTCTATGCCGTTGTCTTGACAATATTTTGCATATTTATGTGATTCTGTAAGTGGTTCAAGCAATACTATATCATTTGCATCACTGTTTTGGATATCTTCTATCGAAAATACTTTGTGAAATTTGGGACCATCAATCCACGGATGTCCTATTACTATCATAATTCTCCCCCTTCAATAGTTATTTGTTTGCACACTCATCGCAGTAGTATTTGCCTTTGATGATAAATGCTTCACTTGAAGATATAAATGTAGAACAACCCTCACACTCTACCATCGTATCTACATCTTTTTTATTCTCACTACTGCTACTATTTCCAAATGATGGCAACTTACCACCAAAAAACTTATATATGTAGTATGCGACAACTGCTAGGATTATTAGTTTTAAAATCATTTATGACTCTTTATATAAAGATAGTTTCTTTGGTTTTTTTGTACTATATCATAATCTAACTGATTATTCAAACTATCTATCTCATCAAAAACTCTTGAGCCTTTATAAAAGAGGTATCTACTATTTTCATCGCTTATGTTTTGTGTCAAATCCAAAAGTAGCTTGGTGTTGGTAACTGCTCTTGAGGATATCAAATCAAATGGTGCATCTTGTATCTCTTCTACTCTTGAGGCTTGTACACTGACATTGTCTAAACCCAAATCGATACTAGCATATCTAAGAAATGACACTCTTTTTTTGAGTGGCTCAGCCAACACTACACTACACTCAGGCAGTGCTAGAGCCAACACAAGCCCAGGAAATCCAGCACCAGTGCCAACATCTAGCAGTCTTGTTGGTTTTTGGATAAAAGTGAGCGGATAGAGTGAGTCTATGATATTGTCATATATCTTTTCTATACTCTTTGCTCCTGTTAGATTGTGGATTTGGTTCCACTCGTGTAGCAATCTAGCAAATGATTTGAGTCTATCGATGATAGTGCTATCAAGATTTATACCTTCATTTTGCAGTAATTGTACCAAATCCACATCTAGCTCACTTTTACCAAACCGCTATCAATCAGCTTTTGGACAAAATCACTCAAATCTTTTTGCAACACTTCAGGCTCTACATCATACTCTTGAAGCAATTTTTCATACACATCTTTGAGTACCTTTTTTTCTTCTATAGCACTCCAAATAGCACTACCAACACTATCTAATCCAAAATAGTTCTCACTCTCCATATCAAGCAACACCATCTCACCATCAACCTCTTGTGCAAACACACTATCACTAAATTCAACTTTTTTATTCAAATCTATCATAAATTTCTTCCTTTTCACCACTCACTTTTCACTACTCACTAACCCCTAATCCCTAAAACCTAACCACTAATCCCTAACACTAGCCACTAAAACCTTACAACAAATGCCCCATCTGCTCTTTTTTAGTCTTAAGATAGTTTTGGTTATATCTGTTTGGCTCTATAACTATTGGCTCTCTTGAGACTATCTCTATGTTGGAGAGATTTTCTATCTTGGTTGGATTATTGGTAAGAAGCCTTAGTTTTTTGATATCAAAATAGTTTAATATAAACTCCACTATCTCATAAGTTCTCTCATCTGCACGAAAACCAAGCTGATGGTTTGCTTCAACTGTATTTAACCCTTTATCTTGCAAAGCATAAGCGTTGACTTTATTGAGCAATCCTATGTTCCTACCCTCTTGACGATGGTATATAAGCATACCGCCTTGAGTATATATCTCTTTGAGTGCAAACTCTAGCTGCTCTCCACAATCACACTTAAGCGAACCTAGAGCATCACCTGTAAGACACTCAGAATGCACTCTCACTAGAGGAGCATCAAGCTTTGATAGATTGGGTGTAAAGATAGCTAAATGCTCTTTACATATTTCTATCTCTTTAAAAGCTTGTATATTAAATGTACCATATTTTGTTGGTAAAGTTGCTATATTGGATATCTCTATATTTTTCATAGGCAAATTATACAGAAAAATATTGTAAAATATGCTAGTTTATTTAAAAAGGTAGTCAATATGTTTACAAGATTTAGAAGAAGAAGAATAAATCCACACTTAAGAGACCTGCTTCAAGAGACCTCGTTAAGCGTAAAAGATTTCATATATCCACTATTTATCAAAAGTGGCAAAGATTTGAAAATAGAGATAGACTCGATGCCAGG
>Ga0256913_10000763_pt1 | contig 16703 bp, 14 predicted proteins | sample Axial_MatmetaG_FD_185970 | JGI IMG/M metagenome (GOLD analysis project Ga0256913, IMG submission 185970) | Deep-sea worm associated microbial mat communities from Axial Seamount, Juan de Fuca Ridge, Pacific Ocean - Axial_Mat | ecosystem: Environmental > Aquatic > Marine > Oceanic > Microbial...
TAAAAAAAGAAACTATAAAATATATTCTTGAAGATTATTACAGGGTTGCTTGACTATAACTTTTTTTTATAATTAGTTATAGTTACAGCTAGAACATTGTTTATTTTGTGCTAGTTTTAGTGACTCTATAGATAGTATTGATAGAGATTTTTTTTGGATAACTCTCTACTAGCTTATCAGCTATTTCAGATACCATTAGGCACTTTTCACTCTCTTGAAGTACTTGAAAGATTGCTTCTCTTGCTTGTGAGTGTTTTATTTTTTTATTTTTAATACATCTATATAATTTTTGGTTCATTTCTTATCCTTGAAGTTGATAACTACTATCAATTCTTTTTTCCTCAACGAAGTATCTCAATTTTCTCCTTAATTATATATTAAAATGACAATTGTTATCAAGTAGCGATTGATATAAGTTGATTTTTTATAGGATTTCATCAAAAAGAGGAAAAAATGACCAACCTAAGAGAAAAGAACAGAGAGTTAATGCTTATAAATACTATAAAAAGAATAGAGAGTAATTTTCCATTGGACTACTCTGAACCTATTAACTCTCTTTTTGTTAATCTCCAAAAACAACTAAATAATTTTGAGATATTACCTAAAGATATAATAGAGAGATTACAGATTATATGGGGATATAGAGGCTATAGTATGGAGAGACACTTTGCGAGAAAAGGAGATTATAAGAGGTTTGACTTCTACCCAAAATATAAAAAACTTTTAGCATTTGATACCATGAATTTGCGTAAAGTGATAAATAGAAAAAAGTATAATAAAATTATATTTATCGGTTCAGGCTGTTTGCCGTTGAGCCTAAAACTTCTACGACTTAATATTCAAAAAGTTGGATACGATATTTCAAAAGAGGCTCTATATTTGGCTAAAAAAGCTGTTCCAAAAGATAGATTTGGACGAAAAATTATCTATAGAGAGGGAAACTTTTTTGATTTGAAATTAGATGAGAAAAAGCCCGTTATTATTTATGTTGCAGGACTTATAAGAGATAAAGAGATAGGATTAAAAAGATTAGCCAAACAGTTACCAAAAAACTCATTGATGGTTGTTCGTACTGTAGCTAATGATAGTCGAGGTTTTCTATATGAAAAGATAGATAAAAAAGCACTCTATAGAGTAGGAAAACTCAAAGAGTTTATCCCTACAAAAGAGAGTGGAGTTGTGAATGGGATGATAATAATAGAAGTTTAGAATATTTGGGATTATTGAATATTTAATTTTAAGAGGTGTAAAGAATAAAATGGTACACTTCCAAAAATAAAATAGAGGAGATAAAATGTCCCCACAAAAAAGGGCAACTATAGTAGCTAGTAGTGTTGCTACTATATTAACAATAGTCAAATTTGCTATAGGTGTAGCATCAGGTTCTGTAGCTGTTTTAGCTTCAGCTATTGACTCTTTGCTTGATACTATTATATCTATATTCAACTTTTTTGCTATTAAAAAATCTGAAGAGAGGGCTACTGATAGGTTTCAGTATGGAAAAGGAAAAGTTCAAGCTATTGCTGCTGTGATAGAGGGAACTATTATTACGCTATCTGGTTTATATATTATATATGAAGCAATTAAAAAAGCTATAAATGCTAGCCAAACTGTACTATTATCTCCTGCTATTATGGTGATGTTACTCTCTATTGGTGTTACATTTTTATTGGTTGAATATTTAATGGGTGTTGCTACAAAGACAGATAATATTGTGATTAAATCTGATGCATTACATTATAAAACTGACTTAGTTAGTAATGGTGTGATTTTGCTCTCTTTACTTTTAGTATATATGACTGATTGGGATATTATTGATGCTATCTTTGGGTTTGGAATAGGAGTTTATATTATTTATTCAGCTTATGAGATTATAGAAGAGGGTGTATTTATATTATTAGACCATGCTTTAGATAGTAAAATTGTGAGTGGGATAGAGAAAAAAATAGAGGAACATCCACTAGTTAATAGCTATCATTGGCTTAAAACTCGAACTGATGGAAGTAATAATTTTGTAGAATTTCATCTAGTATTAGAACCTAATATGACGCTATTTGAAGCTCATCATATATCTGACCAAATAGAGCAAAGAATTAAAGAATTAGATAATAAAAAGATTTGGATTATTACACCTCATTATGACCCATATGATGATGAAGATATAAATAATAGGGCTGTAGAGTGATATATCTATTATCACCTCTCAAAAAAGAGGGAACTATCTCTTTACCTATGATTTCATTTAAATTAGTTGCTAATAGCATAGACTTTTCTAATTGTGATTTACTAATGTTTACCTCCAAACAGGCTGTTGTAAGTAGCAATAGTATTGATAAAAAATGGAAAAATTATCCATCTATCGCTATAGGTGGGGCAACTAAAGAGAAGATAGAAGAGTTGGGTGGAGAGGTAATTTATCATCCACAAAAGTTTTATGGTGAAGTTTTGGCAAATGATATAAAAGAGTATTTTTCAGATAAAAAGATACTTTATTTGAGACCCAAGGAAATATCATTTGATAGTCGAGGATTTTTAAAAAAAGAGGCAATAGAGCTACAAGAACAGATTATATATGAAACTTCATGTCAAAAATATACACAAGATGATAAACCTAAAAAAAATTCAATTATAATTTTTACCTCTCCATCAACTATTAAATGTTTTTTTAAAAATTTTTCTTGGGATGCGAGTTATTGGGCTGTATTGATAGGTAAAGCGACTCAAAAACATCTGCCAAAAGAGTGTAAATTTGAGGTTGCAGATGAGCCTTTAATAAACTCTTGTATAAAAAAAGCTAAAGAAATAGCTAAAAATGGTGACTTTTCATTATAAATAGTGTATAATTCTTTTTAAGGAAACATGAAAATGTTAACCTTATTAACCTGAGTGATTCGACAACTGTAATATGTGGTCCAACATTATATTTTGTGGGACATGTAGATGAACAGGGTGTGGATGGTTTCGTCTGAGTAGCTAATCCCTACGAGAAATTGTCCCCAAATGTTCACTCTCTCCTACATCGTTGGCTTTTTAGGGCCGGCTTAATGCAGAACGGTCACTCGGGATTTTTTCTATTTAACTCCTTGAAGATATATTAATGTTGTTAAATAATTAATTGTGTATAATATTATTATATAGTTTTAACTATTTTATGGAGATGTTTCAGGTGAATATATTAATTATTGGTGCAGGTGGTAGAGAGTACTCTATTGGTATGGCACTGAAAAAAGATAAGAGTGTAGAGAAGTTATATTTTGCTCCTGGTAATGGGGCAACAGATAAACTAGGTGAAAATTTAGCAATTAGTGATTTTAATGAGTTGGCTGATTTTTGTGAAGCTAATAGTATTGATTTGACTATTGTTGGGCCTGAAGCTCCTTTGGTTGATGGTATTGTTGACCTTTTTGATAGTAGAGGATTAACTATATTTGGGCCAACTGCAAGTGCTGCACAGTTAGAGGGTTCAAAAATCTTTATGAAAAACTTTTTGGCTAGACATAATGTACCAACAGCTAAATATATAGAGACCTCTTCAATAGAAGATGCTTATAAATTTATAAATTCATTAGAGGTTCCAATTGTAATCAAAGCAGATGGACTTTGTGGTGGGAAAGGTGTAATAATCGCACAGAGTCATGATGAAGCCAAAAGAGCATCAGCTGAAATGCTCTCTGGTAACTCATTTGGTAATGCAGGTACTTCTATCGTAGTAGAAGAGTTTTTAGATGGTTATGAGCTATCTGTATTTGCTATTTGTGATGGTAAAGATTTTGTAGTTTTACCTGCGGCACAAGACCATAAGCGACTACTCAATAATGATAAGGGACCAAATACTGGTGGAATGGGTGCATATGCTCCAACACCTCTTGTAAATGATAAAATATATGATAAAATTGAGCAACGAGTGATTATCCCTACATTAAAAGGTATGAAAGAGGAGGGTAATCCATTTAAAGGTGTACTATTTATTGGTGTTATGGTTGTAGATGGTGAACCTATTATTTTAGAATATAATGTTCGATTTGGTGACCCTGAGTGTGAAGAGCTAATGCCACTTCTAAAATCTCCTGCAAGTGAACTATTTTATAAAGCATCTACAGGAAATCTCAAAGATGCAAAGATTGAGTTTTATGATAAATATGCTGTTGGTGTAGTTATGGCAAGTCGTAACTATCCTTATAAGAGTAGTGAACCAGCAGAGATTATTATAGATGATATTGTAGATGATGATGTAGAACAAAACTCCCATATCTCTTTTGCAGGAGTGAGCAGAGGAGATGATGGTAAACTGTATGCTACAGGTGGTAGGGTATTGGTATGTGTAGGGATAGGTGATAGTATAGCAGAGGCTCAAAGCAGAGCCTATATGTTAGTAGGTCAAGTACATTTTGCAGGAAAACAGTGTAGAACTGATATTGCATATCAAGCACTTTAGGAGTCTAAGTGAATGAGTCTAAAATAAATAATTATCAAATCTCTACTATAAGAAAAAGAACAACAGCCTATTTTTTAGATGATATGATTGTCTCTTTGTTGCTATTTGTAATTTTTTATAATCAGCTAGTAATTATATATCAACAGATACAAAATAGTATGGATTTTACGCCTTTGGTAGCATATTTACAAGAGAATACCTTAGTATTTATACTATTGAGAATAGTATATCAAACCTTTTTTGTATGGCAAAATGGGATGACCCCAGGTAAAATGATTATGAAAATTAGGATAATTGAGATGGATAGTGGTCAAATACCATCTTTTAGCGTAGCATTTTTACGAGCTTCTATTCGTATAGTTAGTGAAAGTATATTTTATATAGGTTATATCATGGCATTTTTCAATCCAATGGTACAAACCCTTCATGATAAATTGGCAAAAACTGTTGTAGTGGATGTTTAAATTATTATTAACTTTATCTCTATTTAGTGTATCTATTTTCTCCAAAGAGATAGTAGAAGTGTATGCAAAAATAGTTCAAGCTAGAGGTAAATCATTTGTAGCCAAAGATAGTGTGATAATACTTTATAATCACTCTATGATAAAAGCAGACCGAGCAACTTATGATAAAAATAGCTCTCTATTAACATTAGAGGGTAAAGTAGAGATGATAAATGGGGAAAATGATGTTTTTTCATCTAATAAATTGGTAATCAACACGGCAGATAAATCAGTTAAAATTGAAAAGATATTTTTAGGTGGGGAAGAGAACCTTTGGATGGATGCTTCTAGTGCAGATAGACATAAAGAAAAATATATATTAAGAAAGAGCAAAATATCTAGTTGTAATATAGCTAATCCTGATTGGACTATAGAGTTTGACAGAGCAAAATATTATAGAGATAAGAATTTTGTAACTATGAAAGATGCCAAAGTTAGATTTTATGATACTACAATTTTGTATCTACCTTATTTAGCATTTCCAACTCTAACTAAGAGAACAACAGGACTACTTTATCCAAGATTTAAAATATCTAAAAGAGAAGGTATCCTTTATGAACAGCCTATATTTTATGTACCAAGTGAAAATTGGGATGTAGAATTTGACCCACAAATCCGTTCAAATCGAGGAGTTGGAGGGTATATTACTACTCGCTTTGTGGATTCAAATAACTCTAATGGCTATTTTAGGACGGGATATTTTAGAAATATTGATACCTATGCTGATAGTAATCATTTAAACAAAGAGCATACAGGTGCAGAGTTATTTTATCAATCAACAGATTTTTTATCTCGAAGTAGTTATATATCTAATTATAAACAAGGATTTTATCTAAATGCTACTTATCTAAATGATAGAGAGTATCTTAATTTAGAAAAAAGTTCTGTATCATCACTTGTGAGTAGTAATCTAATTGAGTCTAGGTTAAATGCTTTTATATATAGTAATGATAATTATTTAGCACTATATGGCAGACATAATATAGATATTAGCCAAGAAAATAATAATCATACTATACAAAATTTACCATCATTACAGTATCATCACTATATGGATAAAATTATGAATAGTAAGCTATTTTATACAGCAGATGCACAGTTAGATAACTATATTAGAGTATCAGGAAGTGAGGCTTCACAATTTCAATTGGATTTACCAATTATATATTATGACTCATTTTTTAATGATTATCTTGATATCTCTTTATCTGAAAATCTATATCTAACTAGAGTTGGTTTTAGAAATTTAGCAATAGATGATAATAAATATTATTTCTATTATAGAAATTATCATACATTTGAATTGTCAACAGATTTGAGCAAAAATTATAATGGTTCTATCCATACCATTCATCCATCTATTAAATATATTCGTCCAAGTTTAGAAAATGAGTCTCCTGTAGAATATCAAGATTTATCAGCAGAGAAAAAGGAACTTTTTGTAACACAAACACAAGAGGAACAGCTATCTTTTGCACTTTCTCAATACTATTTTGATAGTTCATTAGATATGAAGTTTTTTCATAGTTTAGCTTATACTCAATATCCAAACCGTCTAAAATCTAAAGGAGATATGATAAATGAGATAGGATATAGTAGTGATAATTTCAATCTATATAATAATCTGAAATATGGATGGAATGAACAAGAAATACGCTCTGTAACCTCTTCATTGGGGTATAATCAAAGCAACTATGATATAATGTTAACACATTTTTATAAAAATGATTTTTTATTTAATGATAAGAAAACAAGTTTTGTTCAAGCTCAATTTGATTTACATTATCAAGATAAAAATAGTTGGTTTGCCAATATTGATTATGATTTAAAAAAAGGATATAATCATCAATGGAGTATAGGTTTAAAACATAAACAGAAGTGTTGGAGTGGAAAAGTTAGTATAGGACAAGAGGTAGTACCTAATGTTGATAACTCATTTAGAAATACAGCACTATCCTTTGAACTCAACCTTAACCCAATTGGTGGCATACGCCAAAGTATAGAAGATGATTTCTCATCACAAGGAGCTAATAATTAGATGAAAACAGAAGCAAAGGTAGGTCTATTTATAACCGTATCACTATTTTTCCTTTTTGGGTTATTATCACAACTTAGTAGTTTTGATAACTTATTTAAAAAAAGTTATCCTATTATGGCAAAAGTGGACGATGGTTCAGGACTCAAAGAAAAAGCTAAAGTTAAACTCAAAGGGGTCAATATCGGATTTGTAGATAGTATCGCTTTGGAAAATAATAATGTTATAACACATCTCTCTATTGATGAGGGTATTTCTATTCCCAAGGATTCTATTATTACCGTCTCTCAAGACTCTCTTTTGGGTGGAAAGTTTTTAGATATTAAGCCTGGTAGTTCAGTAGATATACTCAAACCCAATATGTTATTGGATAAACAAGAGTTACAATCAAGTATAGCAGATGCTTCAACATCAGCAGATGAAGCATTTAAACAGATAGGGTTGTTGGTAAAAGATTTACGAGATATATTTAATAAAGGTGGAAAAGATAATGTTCAAAACTCTTTGGCAAATATAGAAAAATTTACAGAGCTATTAGCTTCTATAAGTACAGATGATAATAAAACTATTCATGAGATTATTAATAATCTTAATAATACTATAAAAAAGTTTGATACTATGAGTGGAGATATAAGCAAAACAGCAAAAGATTACTCAAAAGTCTCTACTAATATAAATAAAACGCTAGAACACTACTCTTCTGTGGCAAAAAATATTAATAAAGATTTACCTGCTATTATGGCAAAGATTGATAATATTACCACTTATCTTAATAATGTGAGTGCTATGTTAGATAAGAAACTCCCTCATGCTATGGATAAGTTTACTCGTTTGGAAGATAATCTCAATAATACCATAGAGAATAATAATAGTACTCTAAATCAAGCACTCACTTCTGTAGATGGCTTTTTTTCTGATGGAACAGAGACTATGGAAAAAATTGATAAATATTTAGATAGCATGACAAAAAGTGAACTTCATGTAGAGATGAGAAGTGATGAGGTATATGATGATGGTGGATATGCCAAATCACAATTTAATTTGGCACTCAAACCTGATGCTACTCGTTATTATATGATAGGTCTAACTTCAGCTCCTAGTTTCAAATCAGATAATGCTTTTGAGAGAGGATTTTCTGGTAATAAAAAACATGAAAGTGGTGCATTTCTTGTTTCGGCACAATATGGTAAACGATTTGATGATTTGTTATTTCGTGTAGGTATTATAGAAGGAACAGGTGGTTTTGGTGTTGATTATTTCTCATGGAATGATACCTTGAAAATTAGTACAGATTTTTATGATTTCAATGCAGTAAATGATATTAGAGGCAAAAATCCTAATCTAAGTATGACTATGAGGTATCAGTTTTTTAAACATATCAATGCTTATATAAGTGCTAATAATGTTATGAACAGCAAAGCAAATAGCATCTCTGCAGGATTAGGTGTAAGTTTTGTAGATAATGATTTAAAAAACCTTTTAGGTTCAGCAGCTGCAGCATCAGGTAAATAGATGTGGTGTCTATTTTGTAAATAATAGCTCTTCATAGGAGAATAGATATTCCAATATTAATCTCTCTTTGGCAATAGCTATGGTAGGTAAAATATAAGAGATGAATTATTATAAGAATTTAGAAAAGTTTACATTTGAAGAGATAATAAAAAATAGAAAAATAACAAAGGAAAAAAATGACTGAACAAATTATAGAGATTAGTTGTAATAATTTAGATGAAAAATATTCATTTAACAAAGTAGCCAAACAGGCAAGTGGAGCAGTACTATATCAATGTGGTGATGCAGTATTATTAGCAGCTGTAGCAATTGACCCAAAACCTGTAGATGAAGATTTTCTACCTCTAACAGTACAATATATAGAAAAATCATATGCAGCAGCTAAAATTCCTGGTGGATTTATCAAAAGAGAGACTAAACCAGGTGATTTTGAAACCCTAACATCAAGAATTGTTGACCGTTCTTTGCGTCCACTATTTCCAAAAGGATTTCACTATCCTGTAGTATTAAGTGTAATAGTACTAAGTACAGATTCCAAAATGGATATGCAATTAGCTGCTATGCATGCTGCATCGGCTGCATTATATACCTCAGATATTCCAGTAACAAAATCAGTAGCTGCTGTTCGTATAGGTAAGATTGAAGATGAGATATTAATAAATCCTACACTAGAAGAGCAGGAAAACTCAACTCTTGATTTACTTGTTGTAGGTAGTGGGGAGGATATATTAATGATAGAGATGTGTGTAAATGCATCTCTCAAAGAGAATATACAAAATGTTAATGAACTAGATGAAGAGGAGCTTTTGGAGATTATAGATATAGCCCAAAGAGCTATATCTATAGCAACCAAAGATTATGCAAATGGATTTGATAGTGCTAAAAAAGATGAAATAGAGATAATCTTAGCAGATGAAAAATCAGATAAAAAGTTATATGAGTATATTGCAGATAACTATCAAGAGGCAGTAGAAAATGCTATTCAATCTATGGCAAAAAGTGAAAGAAGTCATGAACTCAAAGCTGTTAGAGAGCAAATTATAGCTGATTTGGAAGCCAAAGGTGAAGAGGTTGATAAAGAGTTAGTGGCTCAAATGTTATTTGATTACAAAAAATCTATTGTTCGTTCACTTATTTTAGATAAAAATATTAGAGCAGATGGAAGAGCATTGACACAGGTACGACCTATCTCTATCGAAACAAATATATTACCATCAGTTCATGGTTCATGTCTATTTACAAGAGGACAAACACAAGCATTAGTTACAGCTACACTCGGTGATATTAAATCAGCTCAATCTTATGAACTAATAGGTTCTAAAAATTCTCTATATGAAACATTTATGGTTCATTATAATTTTCCTGCTTTTTCTGTGGGAGAAGCTAGAAGACAAGGACCTCCAGGTAGAAGAGAGCTAGGGCATGGAAATTTAGGTAAAAGAGCATTAGAACCTACACTTGAGGTAGAGAGAAATTATACTGTTAGATTAGTCTCTGAAATATTAGAATCAAATGGTTCATCATCAATGGCAACAGTATGTGGTGGAGCGTTGGCACTAAGAGCAGCCCAAGTTGAGAGTGAAAAACTAGTAGCAGGTATTGCCATGGGATTAGTCACAGAGGGCGATAGATATGCCGTATTAAGTGATATTATGGGATTAGAAGACCATGATGGAGATATGGATTTCAAAATTACAGGAACAGTAGATGGTATTACAGCACTTCAAATGGATATAAAACTAGGTGGAATAGATGCAAGAGTACTCAAAGATGCACTATATCAAGCCAAAGAGGGAAGATTACATATCTTGGCTATTATGGAAGAGGCATTAAAGGATATAACACCAAGCCTTGCATTGCCTAGTAGTATTATATTTGATATTGAATCAAACCATATTCCTGCAATTATTGGAAAAGGTGGGGGAGTAATCCGTGACATTATTGAAAAATATGGAGTAAGTATAGATATAGATAGAGATGCAAATAGTGTCAAAATTACAGGTGACTCCAAAAAGGCTCTAGCAGATGCCAAAGCATATATAGATAAGATAACCTCTACTCCAGTTAAAAGACAGATGAGTTATGAGATAAACAAACAGTATAAAGGTAAGATTAAAAAGATAGTTGAATTTGGTATGTTTATCGAAATGCCTGATGGGTATGATGCTCTGTTACATATATCAAAAGTAGCAAAAGAGAGAATAAATAGACTAGATGAGTTATATAATATAGGTGATGAGATAGATATAATTGTATTGGAACAAAGAGGTAAAAAAGTAGAGCTTTGTACCCCTGCTTATCTGTTTTAATTTTAGCTAGTCGAGTAATGAGCTAATAATATATTGATTGATAGAGTCACCATTGACTAATATATCTATTTCATCTCTATACTCTTGTTTGAGTATTTTACTTTTGCTTTTTAATAGAGAAGTTTTATGTTCAATTGCATATTGAGCAATCAATATGCTTAGAGTAGAAAATATACTAATATAACTCTCCTCTCGTTGAAGATAATAATCTAAATGTTTTTTGATTAAATTTTTATTCGATGTCTTTATTATTTTTTCTAGTTCATTCTCCAAACTTATAGACTCTTTTTTTAACTCTTCTGTGCATTTATAAAACTTTAAATTTAAATCAGTAGATTTATTATTCATAGTAGGAGTATTAATATTATTATATATTAGTAGTTTTAGGTAGTAGCTTTTGTCTATTATATCTTTGAGTATTTTTGAGTTTTCAACGGTTTCTACAATAGTATCTCTCCATGACTTCATAGAAGCAGTTCCACATATTAAAAGAGACTTCTCTATCTCTTTATGATTTTGAAATCTATTATTCATATACTTTAATATAAATGATATATTTGGCTCATATCCAATAATAAAAAATTGATTTTTTGCTCCTTCCCATTCATTCAAAAATATATCAAAAGATTTACTCTCTATCCCATCATAGACTATATCACCATTGCTTTTATAATCAAAGGAGTAAAAGCCAATAGAGTTATGCAATGCACTTACTCCTATCTCTTTAGTTGTATTATTATATATTTTGCTTAGTTCCATATTATAATATTGTTGACATTGGTCACGAACAGCTCTTCCGTATGTTCCATTGTGCATTATGATGATATTATTTTTCTTATGATAGAGTTCGCATTTTTTATTAGTACATATAGAACTTTTGATTTTGGAGAACATAAAATCTATAGCTGTTTTTGCCTCATCATAATCAGGGGGGAAAATTCGTATAATATCATCATCTCTATCTATAATTCTTTTGATGTTTTTATCATTAATAGAGCTTAATGCTCCAATAATCTGTATATTTTTTTTCTTACGCTCTTCTAAATTTTCTCTTGATAAGATAGCATCTCTAAAAATAGAACTCAAACTTGTAATAATAATATATCTATACTGTACTGTATTGGTTTTTTTCAAAAGTCTATTAACATCATCTGAGTAACTATCTACAAAAAAGAAGTCAATATCAAAGTTATCTATTTCATTAAAAATACTCTTTTGGTTTTTGATAATATTATTAAATGCTGATATTTGGGTTAGAACCCACTCTGAGTTTTTATCATTGAGAGTTCTAATTAGAACTATAACTTTGTATTTGACTCTAATAAGAGATAATAGATTAGTTCTTATGGTATGGCTAAAAGGGATATACTCTGGTATCTTATTGATAAAATTAATTGCCAAATGGCTAGAGATTATATCTTTGTTGATAAGATATATAAATAGTGATAGTATAATACCTACTAATAAAATAGCAGAGGTTATAAAATCATTAATATTCGAAAATCCTAACTCATCATTAAAACATATAGCAAGTATGCTTAATATTATAAATAAAAATATAAGTATCCCTGAGATAAGAGAGTTCGTGATTTTTTTTGTATGAATAAGATAAAATGCCCATATCAATAATGTAAACACCACCCCTAATAAGCCAATAAGAATATTATAAATATTGTTTTGTAAGATGATAATTAAAAAGAGAGTAGAAATCAGCAATATTATTGAAAATAGAATGGTATATTTTTTCATCTTTTCCCCTTTACCCAATAGATAATAGTATATACTATCTAATAAAATATCTATTTTTGTTTAATTTGATGCAAATATATTTATATCTCTTTGTTTAATAAATCGTCTCCCCCATTTAAAATGCTTTTTATAATATTTTTCATCTAAACTACTAACTGTGACTCGTTTCTTAGCAGAACTAGCATGAACAAACTTACTACCACCAAGATATATACCTACATGATGAACCTCATCACTTTTAGATGAACTAAAAAATACCAAATCACCTTTTTTGAGACGATTTTTGTCTATGAACTCCCCTACTTGTGCTTGGTTCTTGGATACTCTAGGAAGTTCTATTCCATTTTGTTCATATACAAATTGAGTAAATCCAGAACAATCAAATGTAAAAGGACCAGTAGCTCCCCATACATAAGTTTTACCCATTTGAGATAGAGCTATTTTGGTTATATTTTCTATTTTATTTGAATTATCTATTGCTATAGTTCTATTTTCTCTATTAATAGGTTTTTTTATTTGTGGTTTTTTGAAGAAATCATCTCTTTGAAATTGTATATGATTTGGTCTTCTTTGAGCATAAGTTCTTTTAGGTTGATAAACTCTTTTAGGTCTATAATTTACTCTTCTTTTATAAACTTTTTGGGGTCTATAGATTATTTTTGGTTGATAAGAAGTATGAAAAACCTTTTTTGATTTATCTATTTTTTTTGATTTATATAGTTTATTATAAGGGTTATAACTATATGTGATGGGATATGACCCATCAATATTTCGACTAACACACCCATTAAATAGACAAACAGAGGATATTATTGGTAATATTTTAATTAAGTTATTTTTTGAAAAGTTCATAAAATACTCCTATTATTAATTTAAGATTAATTATATTATTTAATATATATAATCAAGATTAAAATAATAGGAAATTTTATAAAAATAAGAAGAGATTTAAATCTCTTCATTTGATGATAGTTACATCATTCCAGGCATACCACCCATACCACCCATGTCAGGCATAGCAGGAGTTGCACTTGGTTCTTCTTTTATATCAGAAACAGTAGCTTCTGTTGTAAGAAGTAAGCTAGATACAGAAGTAGCATTAAGTAAAGCAACTCTTGCAACTTTGAGAGGGTCAATAATACCAGCTTCAATCATATCTACAAACTCACCAGTAGATGCATTAAAACCTAAGTTTGGATTGTCACTATTTACCACTTTATCAGCTACGACACCTGCATCATAACCTGCATTGATAGCAATCTGTTTTAGAGGTGCTTGTATAGCTCTAATAATAATCTCTGAACCTACAAGCTCATCATTAACTAAATCAAGATTAACTTTTGATGCAGCTTTGATAAATGCAGAACCACCACCAATAATAATACCCTCATCAACAGCAGCTTTAGTTGCACTCAATGCGTCATCAACTCTATCTTTTTTCTCTTTCATTTCAGTTTCAGTCGCAGCTCCAACTTTGATAACAGCTACACCACCACTTAATTTAGCAAGTCTCTCTTGAAGTTTCTCTTTGTCATACTCACTAGTTGTCTGCTCTACTTGTGCTTTAATTTCACCTACTCTAGCCTCTACAGCAGAAGCATCACCTTTACCATCAACTATTACTGTATTATCTTTGTCTATAACTACTTTAGCACATTGACCTAGTTCACTCAAAGTCGCTTTTTCGAGACTAAGACCTAGCTCATCAGTAATCAAAGTTGCACCTGTAAGTATAGCAATATCATTTAGCATAGCTTTTTTTCTATCACCAAATCCTGGGGCTTTAACTGCAGTAATATTTAAAACACCTTTTAGTTTGTTTAGAACCAAAGTAGCTAAAGCTTCGCCCTCTACATCATCAGCAATAATAAGTAGTGGTCGCCCTGTCTTTTGAATTTGTTCTAATACTGGTACTAAATCTTTAAGAGATGTAATCTTACCATCTGTTAATAGTAGTAAAGGGTTTTCAAGTTCACAAGTCATTTTTTCAGAGTTAGTTACAAAATATGGAGATAGATAACCTCTATCAAACTGCATACCCTCAACAACTTCTAAATCATCATTAATTCCTTTTGCTTCTTCTACCGTGATTACACCATCTTTACCTACTTTCTCCATAGCTTCAGCAATTAGGTTACCAATAATTACATCAGAGTTTGCAGAGATAGTTGCTACTTGTGCTATCTCTTTTTTCTCTTTTACCTCTTTGCTCATAGCTTTTAGCTCTTGGATAATTGCATTTGATGCTTTGTCCATTCCTCTTTTGACTTCAATTGGATTAGCACCTGCTGTAATATTTCTAAGACCCTCTTTGAATATAGAATGAGCCAAAACAGTAGCAGTGGTAGTACCATCACCTGCTTCATCAGCAGTATTTGAAGCTACCTCTTTGACAAGTTGAGCTCCCATATTCTCTAAAGTATCAGCTAATTCAATCTCTCTTGCTACAGATACACCATCTTTGGTAATATGAGGTGCACCATAAGATTTTTGGATAAGCACATTACGACCTCTAGGTCCCATAGTAACTTTGACAGCATCAGCTAGTTTTGTTACACCTTTAAATAGTCCTGTTCTTGCATCATCTGAAAAAAATATCTCTTTTGCCATTATTTCATAATCCCTAAAATTTCTTTACTTACTAATATAAGGTACTCTGTACCATCAATAGTGATTTCCAATCCACTAAACTTTGCGAATACTACAATATCACCTTCTGATATACCATCATCTAATGCCTCTTTACCAACAGCAATAACTTTACCTTCTAACGGTTTCTCTTTTGCAGAGTCTGGAATAATGATACCAGATGCAGTTGTATTTGTTTGTTCTTCTCTTTTAATAAGAACACGATTACCCAATGGCTGAAATGACATTTGGTTTCTCCTTATAGTTATTAATTTTTTGAAATATTAGTATATTTTTTAAAAAAAGTCAATAGTATATATTAAAAAATTCAATAAACCTTAGCTATAGTGACTAAAGTTTTCTAATTTTAAAATATAACTTATAAAAAATAGGAAAACTATTGACATAAACGATTTTTTTGGATAAAATTCCACCTCTTCAAACGATAGGTGGTAAGGTAGCTCAGCTGGTTAGAGCGCTGGTCTCATAAGCCGGAGGTCGAGGGTTCGAGTCCCTCTCTTACTACCACTTCATAATCTAATCTCATTCACACCCCTCTATAAAGTACCAAGAAACAATAATCTAAACCCCTTTTATCGTTTAAGTTAGTCTTCTAATATTCGTTTTGCTGAATGGAAAGAGATTGATTTTAAAAATAGAGTTTGGGTTATTCCTGCTGATAAGATGAAAGCTAGAGAAGAGCATACACTACCACTTAGTAATCAAGCCATAGTCATTTTAAAAGAGATAGTAGAGATAGTAAGTATAAGACAATGACCAAAGAACAGGTATTACAGAAGATTTAAGAGATATTGGCAAAAGATAAAAGGTTTGTTGGTGCAACCATTGAGATTAACTTTATTGATAAGAACTAACTACCTCTAAAACGAACCAATAATAAAAATATGCAATAGGTACTGAAAACCATTTTTTTGAAGAGTTGCACGGTCTAACCACAGTCACAGACAAACTATTTCCCAACTTTTCAAAAGAGTGTTACACTGTAATCAAAGTAACATAGAGCAGAATGAAAAAATAGTTACAACTTAGGAGAGTGAAATTAAATATTGAAATGCCTATTTATCAATGTTTGAAAGAGCTTCAATCTAAAATAAACCATATTTAGTAAAAAACTGAAACTATGGTAACAAACAATCAAGGAACATTACATGATAACATCTAAAGCAAGAATAGCTGAACACTTAGAAATGAGTACACAGAACTTAGGGAAAACTTATTTCAATGGTGACCCCAAAAAAGAGAAGATGGGTAGCATTAGACAGAGGAACATATCTAGCAGAAAATAATATTAGAGATGATGAATTAATCTTTATGGTGGAATTTATCAAAGAACATAAAAAGGTTATCATTAAGCGTGTTCTTGCTACAAAACTTATCTAATTTAACCCTAAACCCCTTTTAACCTCATCATATGTATTAAGTGAAGAGGGAAATGGGCTTATTTTCTCATTTAACTACATATTAACCCATAGCATAGTATCATTTTAAAAATAGCAAAAATTAAAGGATTT
>Ga0256913_10000764_pt1 | contig 16690 bp, 10 predicted proteins | sample Axial_MatmetaG_FD_185970 | JGI IMG/M metagenome (GOLD analysis project Ga0256913, IMG submission 185970) | Deep-sea worm associated microbial mat communities from Axial Seamount, Juan de Fuca Ridge, Pacific Ocean - Axial_Mat | ecosystem: Environmental > Aquatic > Marine > Oceanic > Microbial...
ATCATCTTTTAACTAAAAACCACTCATTATAACCCGTTATAATTTCTTGATTTTTAGCATAAATCTAATGCCCTTTTGGTTTTCTGAGAATTAAATTATTAATCGAACTCAGGTTAATAGAGCTCCACTTTATTTAAGTGTAGATAAATAATATTAAAAAAATAATCAGGTTTATACTGAATATTAAATATTTATAGTATCTGAATCTCAGAAGGATAAGTGTTTTTAATTAATCAATTTGATGAATGCGTTTAATTATTATATCAATCAATTTGTTTTTAGAATTTTAAAGGTGTAATTTTGCAAAAAATTTAGGAGAGAAGAATGAGACAGCTTAAGATAACAAAGTCGATTACCAACAGAGAGAGTGCGTCATTAGACAAATATCTGCAAGAAATTGCTAAATATGACCTAATTACGATAGAAGAAGAGGTGGAGTTGGCACAACGTATCCGTCAAGGAGACAAGATTGCTGAAGAAAAACTTATTAGAGCAAATTTACGATTTGTTGTATCTGTAGCTAAGCAATATCAGAACCAAGGTTTAACCTTGCCTGATTTAATAAACGAAGGAAACTTAGGTCTTATTAAAGCAGCTAAAAAGTTTGATGAAACCAGAGGTTTTAAATTCATCTCTTATGCAGTATGGTGGATACGTCAATCTATTATGCAGGCTGTGAACGAGCAATCTAGAATTGTACGTTTGCCTTTAAATCAGGTAAGTACACTTAGTAAATACAAGAAAGCAATTTCTGAGTTCGAGCAAAAGAACGAAAGAATTCCTACACCTGAAGAATTATCAGAAATTTTAGATTTACCTGTAGAAAAGGTTTTAGAAACAATGAAAGTTTCAAGTAAGAACATTTCTGTTGATGCTCCTTTTCAAGAAGGTGAAGATGGTAGTTTATTAGATGTTTTAGAGAATATAGATTCTCCTAAAGTTGATAAAAGTTTAATTTCGGAATCGTTAAGTACCGAAATTAATAGAGCTTTTGCAACACTTTCTGAAAGAGAAAGAGAAATATTAAGATTTTCTTTCGGAATTGGAACAGGAGAATTAACTCTTGAAGAAATTGGAAATAAATTTGGTTTAACTCGTGAAAGAGTTCGTCAGATAAAAGAAAAAGCAATTAGAAAATTGCGTCATACTTCTAAAAGCAGTATATTAAAAACTTATTTGGGTTAATAATAGTTTTATTTATGAAAGCTCTTTCTTTTGAAAGGGCTTTTTTTGTTTATGTATAAACCCTGAGTTTGATTTTAATTATATTTTTTTATGAAATGATTTATAATTAATTGAAATAATTTTTAGAAATTAGCGTTGTTATTTTTATAGAAAAATTTTGTTAGAAAAACAATAATGATGAACGAAACAAAAATACTTTGGGTTGATGATGAAATAGATTTGCTGCGACCGCATATATTATTTCTAGAGCAAAAAGGTTATAAATTAGAAACTGCAACTAATGGCACCGATGCAATATCGTTTGTGCAAGAAAATCAGTTCGATTTAATTTTTCTTGATGAAAATATGCCTGGCATCTCAGGAATAGAAACACTTGGCAAGATTAAACAATTAAAGCCAAATATTCCTGTTGTAATGATTACCAAAAGCGAAGAAGAAAATATTATGGAAGATGCCATTGGTGCAAATATTTCTGATTATCTTATAAAACCGGTAAATCCAAATCAAATTCTGTTAACAATAAAAAAGAATATAGATAAAAAACGTTTGGTTACAGAAAAAACTACACATGCATATCAATCTGAATTTGGAAAATTAGGAATGGAAATTAACGATTCCTATAATTTTAATGATTGGAAAAATATATACAGAAAACTTGTTTATTGGGAAACAGAGTTAGAAAATTCTTCTGACGATACAATGGCTGATGTTCTTAAAATGCAAAAAGGAGAGGCAAACAGCTCCTTTGCGAAATTTATAAAAAATAATTACATATCGTGGTTTAACGAAAATAGCGACAATAAACCGCAGATGTCGCATAATCTATTTAAAAATAAAGTTTTTCCGTTACTAGAAAAAGAAAAAGTTTTTGTAATTGTAATTGATAATTTGCGATACGACCAATGGTTTACGATTAAACCATTTTTAACAGAATATTATAATATTGATGATGATATTTTTTGTTCAATACTACCAACAGCAACCGCTTATGCCCGAAATTCTATTTTTGCAGGTTTATTACCATCAGAAATAAATAAATTGTATCCCGATATTTGGCTTAATGATGAGGAAGAAGGAAATAAAAATGAACACGAAGAAGAATTGTTGAAACTACAATTAAAAAGATATGGATTTGATAAAAAACTTCATTACGAAAAAGTGTTCAATAATAAACAAGGACAGAAAATTGTAGATAATTTATCGCAAATATTAAATAACGATATAGTTACTGTTGTATTTAATTTTATTGATATGCTATCGCATGCAAAAACCGAAATGCAAATGGTAAAAGAACTCGCACAAGACGATGCTGCATACAGGTCAATAACAAAATCGTGGTTTGAGCATTCTAGCCTGAAAACACTGCTTGAACGCTTGTCAGAAGAAAAAATAAAACTTGTAATAACTACCGACCACGGAACTGTAAAGGTAAACAATCCTATTAAAGTTGTAGGCGATAGAACTACCACCACAAATTTAAGATATAAACAAGGTAGAAACTTAAATTATAAAGCAAAAGAGGTTTTTGAAATAACAAAACCCGAAGAAGCTTTCTTGCCAAAATCTAACGTAAGTTCAAGGTACATTTTTGCACAAAACGATGATTTTTTTGCATATCCGAATAACTATAATCATTATGTGGGATATTATAAAAACACATTTCAACACGGAGGTATTTCAATAGAAGAAATGATGATACCAATTGTTATTTTATCACCAAAATAGTAATTTATGATTGAGTTAAAAATAAAAAACTTAGATGAGATAGAACAAACAGCAAAAGATTTTATTTTGCAAATGGGTAAAAATAGAATATTTGCATTCTATGGCGAGATGGGAGTAGGGAAAACAAGTTTTATAAAACAATTATGTCAGTCGTTGGGTGTAAATCAAGAAGTTACAAGCCCTACATTTTCCTTGGTAAACGAATACGAGACCGAAGAAGGAGAAATAATTTATCATTTCGATTTTTATAGAATTGAAAACCCTGAGGAAGCTCTGGATTTTGGTTTGTACGAATATCTCGATAGTGGAAATATTTGTTTTCTTGAATGGCCGGAAATGATTGAAAACTTGTTGCCTGAAGAAACAATTAAAATACAAATCGGTTTAAACAAAGACCAAAGTAGAACCATTAAATTTTGAATTTATTTTTAATTTGGCATTAATATTGTAAATCTAACTTTAAATTATAAAAAAAATATCATGAAAAAACTTACTTTATTATCGATATTGATATTGTTAATCTCATTAACATCGTGTTATCAACAAGGACCAATGGGTCCAATGGGACCGCAAGGACCGGCAGGGCAAAATGGACAAGACGGAATTGATGGAGAAACACCCAAAGTGTATTATTTTGATATGCAATTAAATCAATTTGCACCACAAGCATATAATAGTTCGTGGGTAACTTATGGTTTCATCTCTAATTACACAATTACTAATAACGATTTAGTATATGTGTATGCATATTTAAGTTCTGATGGTGCCGGCGATAACTATTGGCAGGCACTTCCGTTTAATGAATATATGGATAATTCACAAATATTTTTGGAGCACTCGTTCGGTATTATGAATATTGATTATGGTGATTATTTAAAAGGAGATATAATGTTCTCATTAAGAAAATCTGATAGTTCGGCACCTTATGCTAATATGAATTCTACGGCATTATTAACTTATAAAGTTATAATTGTAAAAGGTGTTCAAGGGAAAAAAGCAGTAATTCCGGATACTGTTAATACAAAAAACATATATGAATTAGAAAGATATCTTAAAATACCTCACGAAAGATAAAATATAGTTAAATAATCTTTAAAGCCATGCTAAAATTAACAGTATGGCTTTTTTTATGCAAATAAAGGTGTTAACTTTGAAAAAAAATCATAAAAGAATAATGAAGAAATCAAGAAGAAAAAACAGAAATCAATTATCTAAAGTATATAATGCAAAAGAATTAAAAGTTTTATGTTTACAAATTTTTAGAAAAACGCCATCTAAAACACATAATTATAAACAAATTGCTGCCAGATTAAACATTAAAGATAGTGGACAAAAACAATTAGTAAATAAAATATTACAACAACTAAAAGAAAAAAATAAAATTGAAGAAATATCAAGAGGCAAATACCGATTACTCGATAAAGGTAATTTTATTACAGGAATTGTAGAACAATCAACAAAAGGATTTGCTTTTATAAAATCTCCTGATATAGATGAAGATGTATTTATAACACAAAAGAATCTGAAACGAGCTTTTGATGGAGATACTGTAAGGATTTATTTATATGCAACACGAACAGGCAAAAGCCCCGAAGGAGAAGTTGTAGAAATATTAGAACGCTCTAAAACTTGCATAGTTGGAACTATAGAAATATCAAAAACATTTTCGTTTTTAATACCAAGCGACAGAAAAATACCATACGATATTTTTATTCCCAAAGAAGAAACAATGGGAGCTTACGATGGCGATATAGTTAAAGTAGAAATAACAGAATGGCCAACAAAAACAAAAAATCCGATAGGAAAAGTTGTTGAGGTATTTGGTGCCCCCGGCGAAAACGATACAGAAATACACGCAATTTTAGCACAATATAATTTGCCTTATTCGTATCCCGAAGCATTAGTAGCCGAAGCCGAGAAAATACCCGAGAAAATATCTAAAGAAGAAATTGTAAAAAGAGAAGATTTTAGAAAGAAACCTACCTTTACAATAGACCCCGAAGACGCTAAAGATTTTGATGACGCATTAAGTGTTGTGAAACTAAAAAACGGAAACTACGAAATAGGAGTTCATATAGCAGATGTTACACATTATATAAAGGAAGATTCTAAAATTGATAAAGAAGCTCAAGAAAGAGCAACATCAGTATATTTAGTTGATAGGGTAGTGCCAATGTTGCCCGAAAGATTGTCAAATTTTATTTGTTCGCTTCGACCTAACGAAGAAAAACTTTGCTATTCGGTTATTTTTGAAATAAACGAGAATGCTGATGTAAAAAAATATAGAATTAAAAAAACTATAATAAACTCCGACAAACGATTTACTTATGCAAATGCACAAGAAGTTTTAGATAAAGAAGAAGGCGATTTCTTCGAAGAATTAAATAGTTTAAACATTTTAGCAAAAAAAATAAGAAAAAAACGCTTTAAGCATGGAGCAATAAATTTCGATAGAACAGAAGTAAAATTTAATCTTGACGAAAATGGAGCTCCTTTGGGTATTCATTTTAAAGAAAGTTTAGAAACAAATCATTTAATTGAAGAGTTTATGCTTTTGGCAAATAAATACGTAGCAACATTTATAGGTAAACAACAAAAACCAAAAACATTTGTTTATAGAATTCACGATGAACCTGATGGTGAAAAAATACAAGCACTCAGAAGAATTACAAAGCAACTTGGCTATACATTAACTGATGAAGAAAATAAAACTAAGCATTCTTACATAAAATCAATACTTGGTAAAGTAAAAGGTAAAAAAGAACAAACTTTAATAGAAACTATAGCAATACGTTCAATGGCAAAGGCAGAATACAGCACCACAAATATCGGGCATTATGGTTTACATTTCGATTATTATTCTCATTTTACATCACCAATTAGGCGATTTCCCGATATGATGGTTCATAGATTACTTTTTGCATATTTAAACGGAGAAAGTTCTAAAAACGAGAACAAGTATTCCGATTTATGCAAACATTCTTCAAAAATGGAGAACTTATCGAGTAAGGCAGAAAGAGACTCAATAAAGTATAAACAAGTCGAATTTATGTCGGATAAAATTGGTGAAGAATTCACAGGAATTATCTCCGGAGTGGCGGAATGGGGAATTTATGTCGAAATCGAGGAAAATAAATGCGAAGGACTTGTGCCTATAAGAGATATGACAGATGACTTTTATTTGTTTGATGAACAAGACTATACGATAGTTGGAAAGCGTTATAAGAAAAAATATCAATTAGGCGATAAAATCACAATTGAGATTGCAAAAGCTAATATTTATAAAAAACAACTTGACTTTTTAATATTATAGTTGTATATTTAACGTATTGTTATTCAATAATCTTAACACACTATATTAACTCAATAATCAGATTTATGTTTATTTTTCATAAAATTTGTTAATAATAATTTGGGAATATAATGGAATAATAATTATATTTACAAGCTGTTAAATTTTGTTAATTATTGTATAATACATTAAATATAAATTATGCTGAAAAGGACTTTATTATTAATTATTTTATCTTTTGCTATTATTGGTGCGTTTGCTCAAGGTGGTACATTAAAAGGTAAAGTAACAGAGAAAGATGGAGGTGCACCTGTACCGTTTGCAAACATTTCACTTTTACAAGGGAATTCCGTTGTTACAGGTGGTATGACTGATTTTGATGGTAACTATACCATTAAGCCTGTACCTGCAGGTGTTTATACTGTTAAGGTTTCTTATGTTGGGTATGCAACCTTTCAAATGAATAATCTTAGGGTAACTGCTGGTAAAATGACATTTCAAAACTTTAAACTTTCTGCTTCTGCAGAACTTTTAGAGACTGTAGAGATTGTTGAGTATACAGTTCCTTTAATTAGTAAAGATGCTACCGAATCGGGAGGAACAGTTACTTCTGAAGACATTGCAAGAATGCCGGGTCGTTCAGCAGAATCAGTTGCATCTACAGTAGGTGGTGTATTTTCTGAAGACGGATCCGTTTCAAGTATCAGAGGTTCACGTTCCGAAGGTACAGTTTATTATATTGATGGTATGAAAGTACGTGGTTCTAACGCAGTGCCAAAATCGGCATTAGAGCAAGTATCAGTTATTACCGGTGGTTTACCTGCTAAGTATGGAGATGCTACCGGAGGTATCATTAGTATTACAACAAAAGGACCTCAACGAGTAATGTTTGGTGGTGCAGAATTTGTAACATCTCATTTCTTAGATTCTTATAATTATAATCTTGGTGAAATTTATATGTCAGGTCCAATGTTTTCTAAAAAGAAAGTTGACCCTAATGACTCAACCAAATTTATAAAGGAGCCGATAGTAGGCTATTTCTTTTCGGTTAGTGGAAAATATTTCGAAGATCCTCAAATGTCTTCTATAGGATATTGGAAAGGTAAAGATGAAGTTAGACAAGACTTATTAGCAAATCCTTATGTTTTTAATGATAATGCTTTAATAACAACCTTAAATGCAGAATATTTACACGATGATGCTTTTGAAAATATTAAAACTGCTCAAAATGCTCAACAAAAATCTATAAATGCTTCAGGAAAAATTGATATTAAACCTTCAAAAAACTTAAATATAACATTGGGAGGAACATATAATTATTCTGATAGCAGAATATTTAGTAATTCAAATACCTTATTTAATTCAAGTAATAACGGGCAAAGTATTTATAATAACTGGAGAGCTTATGCAAGATTAACTCAAAAATTTAGAAACTTAGATCAAGAAGAAGAAGATAAATCTGCTTCTATATTTAAAAATTCATTTTATCAGATACAAGTGGATTATGAAAATACAAGTAGAACCAGACAAGATGTAAATCATAAAGACGATTTATTTAATTATGGGTATAATGGGAAATTTAATACATATAAAATAAATACCTTTGAATATACCGATACATTGACAGGATATCCAAAAGGAGTTTGGATGCAAAATGGTTTTATGGATACATTAGTTACATTTACACCAACCGACCAAAATCCTGATGTTGGTATGTATACTGAAAATTTATATGATATAATGGCCGAAAATGGAGCTACAGGTTCTTTTGTAACAATGAATAAAACTTTTTTACAACAATTTGGAGCAATATTAAATGGTTATAGTCCTGATCCAATTTATGGAATGTATAATAGTGCCGGTACCGTTTATAATTCATATAATAAATTTGAATTAGAGCAATTTAGAGTTACCGGTTCAGGATCAACAGATATTGGAGATCACGAAATTTCTTTAGGTTTTGAATTAGAACAAAGAAGTGATAGATTTTATGGAGCATCACCAAGAGGTTTATGGGTTTTGGCCGATCAACAAATGAATAAGCATATATCTCAATTAGATTTTAATCATCCACACTATAATAATGATACAGTATTTTATGATAGATTATATAATGCTGCAAACCAATCAGAATTTGATATTAACTTTAGAAATTATTTAAACGGACAAGGCGAATATGTAGATGGTCAATTAGTATATGCTGATGGATTACAATGGATAGATATAGATTCTTATTCACCTGAAGATTTTAAAATTGATTATTTTTCTCCTGATGAATTATTGAATGATGGTAATCCTTACGTTTCGTATTATGGTTACGATGTACACGGAAAGAAATTAACTAGTAATCCAAGTTTAAATGATTTCTTTTATGCAACATATACAGATGCAAACGGAAATCAAAGATTTAAAAGAGAAATAGCTGCTTTTCAACCATCTTATGGAGCATTCTATATTCAAGATAAATTTGCTTTTAGAGATTTAATATTTAATGTAGGTGTACGTATAGACAGATACGATGCAAACCAAGAAGTATTAAAAGATATGTATTTATTACATGATGCAAAGAATGTTTCGGATATTGTAAACGAAGGTTTAGTTAATCAAACTGACATACCTACAGGAATAGGAGATGATTATATTGTTTATATTACTGATGTTAATAATTTTAATGGAGCATCAGATATTTTAGGATATAGAACAGGAACAAACCCATCAGAAGTAAAATGGTTTAATGCTCAAGGAGAAGAAATTACAAATTATAGAAAAATTGAGTCGGGAACAGGATTAGCACCTTTCTTAAAAGATCCTAATTCTCTTGATGATATGAAAAATACTAATATTAATGCATATCACGATTATCAACCACAATATGTATTTATGCCTCGTTTATCTTTCTCTTTCCCTATTTCTGATGTTGCATTGTTTTTTGCTCATTACGATGTACTTTCACAAAGACCATCAGGAAATAATATAAACCCATTGGCATATATGTTTATTGATAAATATAGCTCAAATGTAATTAGTAATCCTGATTTAAAGCCATCTAAAACAATAGATTATGAATTAGGTTTCCAACAGAAACTATCTAATACATCATCATTAAAAATATCTACTTTCTATAAAGAAATGAGAGATATGATACAAACACAAAAAATTGCCGGAGCATATCCATTTAGTTATATGACATATACTAACATTGACTTTGGAACAGTTAAGGGTTTATCTTTAACTTACGATTTACGTAGAACAGGAAATGTTTCATTAAAATTAAGTTATACACTACAATTTGCTTCAGGAACAGGATCTAACGCACAATCAGGAAGAGCATTAGCTTCTTCAGATCAACCTAACCTACGTACTACAATTCCTTTAGATTTTGACCAACGTCATGCTATAACCGGAGTTTTAGATTATAGGTTCTTTTCCGGAAAACTTTATAACGGGCCACGTTGGTTTGGAATGGATTTTTTCCAAAATACAGGTGCAAACTTTGTGTTTAGATATGGAACAGGAACACCATATAGTAGAAGAGACCCTGAAACTAGTTATTTAGTAGGTTCTATGAATGGTTCACGAAAACCCGGTACTTTTACAGTTGATTTAAAAATTGATAAAACAATTCCTTTAACATTTGGAAAAGAAGATAATAAAAAAGAAGCATCTTTAAATATTTATCTTCAAATAACAAACTTGTTTAATACACTTAATATTAGAAATGTTTATTCCACTACAGGAAATGCAGAAGATGATGGATATTTAACTGCTGCAATTAATCAAACTACTATTGAAGGACAATTAGATCCTGCATCATATAGTAATTATTATGGTATGAATACTGATAAATATTGGTTTTATTATAATCCTAGAACAATAAGATTTGGTGTTCAATTTAATTTTTAATTTTGTAAAAAAATAATTATGAAACAAAATAGATTTATATTCGGTTTATTATTTTTTCTATTTCTTGCACAAGTTGCAAGTGCAGATAGGGTGAAAACTAAGAAAGATAATAAAAAAGACGAAGGTCAAAATAAAAGTATGGCTGCAGGATGTTCTCCGGGAACAGCACTTACATATTTAGAGTTTAATAATGTAAAAGCGATTATAAAAACCTCTGGAGATATGTGGTGGAATAATGGTCAGGCACAATATGAAATACCTAAAGGTTCTGGTAAACACTCAAATTTTGCATCTAGTATATGGATTGGAGGAACAGATGTAAACGAACAATTACGTTTTGCAGGAGTAACATATAGAGCTAATGGTAATGATTTTTGGCCAGGGCCATTAGTTAAGTCAGGAGCAGAAATTGCAACAGTTAGTGCTGATGTTTGTAGAGCTTATGATAAGCATTTTGTAATTTCAAAAAAAGAAGTAAAAGATTTTAGAGCTTGGTACGAAGCAAAAGCAACTGGCGAAGAATATGACCCAAATTATTCTATCCCACTTTCAATATTAGAATGGCCTGCTCATGGTCCTGTTGCTGAGGGAGCATACGATTGGAACTTAGCACCATATAGAGATTTAAATGGTAATGACGTATACGAACCTGAATTAGGAGAATATCCAAGATTTGAATTTGATGATGACCCATTACCTTGTGGTACAACAATTGAAGATATGATTCCTCGTTTATATGGAGACCAAACCATATGGTGGGTATATAATGATAATGGAAACGTACACACTGAATCTAAGGGGGCTGCAATTGGAATGGAACTTAGAGGTCAAGCTTTTGCTTTTGCCTCAAACGATGAATTAAATAATGCAACATTTTATCATTTCGAGATAATAAATAGATCTACATATACACTAAAGAATGCATATTTTGCTGTATTTACTGATGCAGATATTGGAGATGCATATAATGATTTGTGTGGTTGTGATGTAGGAAGAGGTTTAGGTTATATGTATAATCAAGGACCTGATGGTGATGGATCTTTAAATACATATGGAGCGAATGCACCAGCAATTGGTATAGATTTCTTTGAAGGTCCATTTATGGATCCATCATGGGATAATAAAGATAGACCTTCAGCATATATTTTTGATGATGAAGGAAAAAGAACAGACGTTATTGATATGACATTAACACCAGATGTTTGGTATAATGGTAGCATAAACGGTCTTAATTTTGGTGATGGTACTCCAAATAATGAAAGATGGGGAATGCGTAGATTCTTATATTTTAAGAATGGAGCAGGTGCTGTTATTGGTGATCCAGTTGAAGCAATTGATTTCTATAATCAATTAACAGGACATTGGAAAGATAATTCAAAAATGACTTATGGTGGTAATGGAGCACATTCATCAGATATTCCTGCTGATTTTATGTTTCCCGGAACATCTGATATAACTAATTGGGGAACTCAAGGTGAAGAACCAACACCTAAAGATTGGAAAGATACAGAAAAAGGAGATAAAAGATTTGTACACTCTGCAGGACCATTTACCTTGCAGCCCGGAGCAATTAATTTTATTACAACCGGTGTTATTTGGGCAAGATCATATAAAGATGGTGATTTTGAATCTGTAAAATTAGTTTTATTAGCTGATGATAAAGCTCAAAAATTATTTGAAAATTGTTTTATTACAATTGATGGTCCTGATGCACCTGAATTAGATATTTTAGAAAATAATCAAAGTTTTATTTTCAATATATGGAATAAAAAAGGCTCTAATAATTATACAGAAACGCCAGAGGATTATGAGCAAGAAAGTCCATTTATTGTTTGTCCTCAAAGTATTGGAAATAATTGTAACAAAAGGTTTAAATTCGAAGGATATATTGTATATCAACTAAAAAATAAGGATGTTTCTGTTGGTGATATTTATGATGTAAACTTTGCAAAACCAGTATTTCAATGCGATATTAATAATGGAATAGGTAGTATAATTAATTATGAATGGGATGGAGAGCTACAGGCTACAGTTCCAAAATTAATGGTTGAGGGTAAAGATGACGGAATTAAACATTCATTTGAAATTACTGAAGATTTTTTCTCTACAGGTACAAATTCAAGATTAGTTAATCATAAAACATATTATTACATTGCTGTTGCATATGCTTATAATAATTATAAAACTTACGATCCAACCGATCCAAATGCTTTAGATGGTCAGAAAGAACCTTTCTTAATTGGTAGAAATAATATTAAGAAATATAAAGCTATTCCTCATTTTATTGATCAAAATGAAGGAGGAACTATTTTAAACTCATCTTATGGAGAGGAACTTCCGGTTACTCAGTTAGATGGTTATGGGACAGGAGGAAATGTTTTAGAATTAAAACAAGAAAGTATAGATAGAATTATGTCTGGACCTCCATGGAAAATTGATAGTATTAATTATAAAAAGAATCATTCACCAATAAGAGTAAAGATTACAAAACCACTAATTATAAGAGCAGAGAATTATATATTAAAGTTTGATTCTTTAATTCCAGAATATGATGGTGGGTTTTCTAACCTATATAATATTAATGGATTTTTTGGTAGTGCAAATTGGTATTTATTACCACTTAGCACATATGGTGAAAAACAAATTGGTTTGGATATAAATGACAACCCAATTTATGTAATGGGATATGACACAATATTTTCATCACAGTTTATTGCAATTAAGAATGAGCAACAAATTACATATAAAGATAAAATTACAGGTATAGCTATTGAAATTGCTCAAGTACCAGTTCCCGGTTTACATAAACCAGAAAATAATGGTTTTCAAGAGGCATCGATTTCATATAGTGGCACTCCATGGCTAGATTTCGTAAAAGATAATGATCAAAGATATAACAATCAGGTAAATTGGATAAGAAGTGGAACTTATGCATTTAGTGATAAAGAAACACCTTTTGATGATTATCAAGAAGTTGGTACTTATTATGATCCAGATCAGTATTTTGAAAATATTCTAGATGGTGGTTGGGCACCAACACCGATGGTAGCAGGTGATTTTAAACCTGAAAAAAAATTCCCTTTTCAATATAAAGAAGGTTTAATACAACAGTTTTTATGGAAAGAAATTAACTTCTCAAAAGGATATTGGAGATATGCTTCAGTTGATATTGTTATAACTAAAGATAAATCTAAATGGACTAGATGTCCGGTAGTTGAGACTAGTAGTAATAACTTTATTATTAACTATGATGCAGCCGGAGAAATTGTAGATCCTGTTACTATTGTAGCAGCTTCTAATATTGGAAACAAATTTAAATTTAGATTACGTGCTAGTCCATCAGTAGATAAAGATGGTAATTTTGATACTGTAAATGTTGATATCAATGATGAGAATAACCCCAATTTTATAGGTGATTATGGTATGGGATGGTTTCCTGGATATGCTATTGACGTAGAAACGGGACAGAGACTAAATATTATGTTTGGTGAAGATTCTCATAGAGGAGATAATAATGGTCAAGATATGATTTGGAATCCAACATCAAAATTTGCAACTCCACTTTTCGAAAGTACAGATGGAGGTGAAGGAGAGTTAATAAAAGGAGGAAAACATTATATTTATATTATGGGTGTAAATACTTTTGACGAAAACCAAAATCAAAATACTTGGAAAGAAGGAAAAGGATACGATTACGGTAAATCGGATTATAAATATTTGAGGAGAGTAGATAGCATTCAAAATCTTACACCTAATAATTTTGATAATATCCAGGCAAGGTCAATCGTAAGATCTGTTTATAAGAATTCTATTTGGGTTTCTATGCCAATATTAAATAATAGGTTTGAGATTGCTGAAGATGATAACGATCCTTATAAGTTTATACAAGGAGATGTTAAGATTAGAATACGAATGGCAAATCCATATCAAAAAAGAATGTCAAATAATATGATTTATCCTGATTCTATTGCACCAAATGGGAATAAACCAATGTATAGATTCTCAACATATGGTTTAAGTGCTTCAACAAACCAGACAGAAGTTGCAAGTGATGCAATGGAAAAAGTTAATGTTGTACCAAATCCATATTATGCTTATTCTGAATATGAAACAAGCCCAATTGACCATAAAGTTAAATTTACAAATCTACCTAATAAATGTACTATATCAATATACAATGTTGGAGGTACTCTAGTTAGAAGATTTGAAAAAGATAATAATTTAACTTATCTAGATTGGGATTTGAAGAATGAATACGGAATTTCAATTTCAGGTGGAGTTTATATTATTCATGTAAATGCTCCCGGAGTTGGAGAAAAAATACTAAAATGGTTTGGTTCATTAAGACCAATTGATTTAAATAATTTCTAAACAAAAGAAAATACTTTTAATATGAAAAAGATATATAGTATTACGTTTATTATTAGTTTGTTTATTATTTCGGGGAATTTATTTGCCGGAAATGAACAACGTGCAGGGCAGGCAGGTGCTAGTGAATTGTTAATTAATCCATGGGCTGCAAGTTCAGGATGGGCTGGTGCAGGTTCAGCATCAACACGTGGAATAGAAGCTCTGTTTCATAATGTTGCAGGAACTGCTTTTACTCAAAAAACTGAGTTAGCTTTTTCTAGAGTTAATTGGTTTCAAGGAACCAAAATTTATATTAATAATTTTGGGTTATCTCAACGATTAGGTGAAAATGGAGGTGTTCTTTCATTAGCCTTTACATCTATGGATTTTGGAATAATAGATGTTACAACTGTTGAGAACCCCGATGGTACTGGAGCTACTTTTCATCCTACTTATACTACAATAACAGCAGCTTATGCTAAAGATTTTTCTAATAGTATACATGGAGGTATGGCTGTTAAAATTGTAAATGAAGGTATATCAAATCTTAAATCTAGCGGTGTTGCCTTAGATGCTGGGATTATTTATGTTACTGGAATTGGTAAAAATAAACTTGGTAAAAGAAAGAAAGATAATTTTAAATTTGGTATTTCTTTAAAAAATGTTGGACCAACTATGAGTTTTGCAGGTGATGGTATTTCGTTTAGAGGATCAAGTACAAATGGTGTTGTAATGACAGTTCAACAACGTTCCGATCAGTTTGAATTACCTTCTTTATTAAAGATTGGCTTATCGTATGATATTATGATTGCTCCAAAAGTTGATACTTCTGGTAATAAAATAACTTCTGATCATGTTATAACATTAGCAAGCACTTATACCTCTAATAGTTTTACCAGAGATATGATACTTATGGGAGCAAGATATAGTTTTAAGAATTTATTTGTTCTTAGAGGAGGATATCAATTAGAAGGAAGCGGAAATGCTGATGATATAAGAACAATAAATTACACAGGTCCAACAGGTGGGGTTTCTGTTCATATTCCTGTTAGCAAGGAGAAAGGCTCTTATGTTTCAATAGATTATTCTTATAGAGCAACAGAAATATTTAGTGGAGTTCATACTTTTGGAGCTCGAGTGGTATTATAAAAAATATTTAATATAGAATAAAAAGAGGGTCCCATTTTTTGGGATTCTTTTTTTGTTATTCAAAACAACTAATAAATCAGGAAAATGAGTAATATATTATATTTAACCGAAGAAGGCTTAGATAAGCTTAAAAAAGAATTGGAACATCTTACATCAGTTGAAAGACCAAATATCTCTAAGCAAATTGCAGAAGCTAGAGATAAAGGAGATTTGTCAGAAAATGCTGAATATGATGCAGCAAAAGAAGCACAAGGAATGTTAGAAATGAAAATATCTCAATTGCAAAATAATCTTGCTAATGCACGATTAATTGATGAATCAAAATTAGATACCAGTAAAGTTCAATTGCTCAATATTGTTAAAATAAGAAATATCAAGAATAACGCAGAGATGAAATATACAATCGTTTCTGAAACCGAAGCTGATTTAAAAGCTGGTAAGATTGCTATTAATACCCCAATAGCTAAGGGTTTACTGGGTAAGAAAAAAGGTGACATTGTGGATATAACTGTTCCATCAGGTGTTATGCAATTTGAGATTATTGAAATTTCATTATAATATTTATGAGTACAATTTTTACTAAAATAATAAATGGGGAAATACCATCTTATAAGATTGCTGAAAATAATAAATTTTATGCATTCCTTGATATAAATCCATTAGCTAAAGGCCATACACTGGTAATTCCTAAACAAGAAATTGATTATATTTTTGATATTCAAGATGATTTATTATCTGAAATGATGATATTTGCTAAAAAAATTGCAAAAGCAATTGAAAAAAGCATTACTTGCGAAAGAATTGGTGTAACTGTTATAGGGCTTGAAGTTCCGCATGCACACATTCATTTAATTCCAATAAATAATATTACAGATATGGATTTTTCTAAAACAAAACTTAGTTTGTCAGATGAGGAATTTATTGAAATTGTTGATAGTATAGTAGGGAATCTTTAGAAGATCAAATATATTTACCTGTAAAATTTCTTACAGGTTTTTTTATCCACTTAATGTAAATCTTATACTAAATCCAAAGTTTGTATTTCTAGTAGGGAATGTATTAGAAATTTTTGGAGTATTTACAATT
>Ga0256913_10000765_pt1 | contig 16686 bp, 11 predicted proteins | sample Axial_MatmetaG_FD_185970 | JGI IMG/M metagenome (GOLD analysis project Ga0256913, IMG submission 185970) | Deep-sea worm associated microbial mat communities from Axial Seamount, Juan de Fuca Ridge, Pacific Ocean - Axial_Mat | ecosystem: Environmental > Aquatic > Marine > Oceanic > Microbial...
CCGCACACAAACCTTACAGGAGCTCCCAACACTCTCCTCGTCTCTTCCTTCGTCCACCGAAGCTTTAGCGTAGGTGGACCCAAACCTCCAGGCAAACCACCTCCTCCCCGGCAAGCCGGTATTTTTTATAAAACATTAAAACAGAGCGCTTTATTAGATAACTATATCCTTAACTTTACCTTTGATATTTTCATTTATTATCTGTCCGTCGAACAAACGGACTATTCTTTGTGCATATCCTGCATCACGCTGCGAGTGGGTAACAATAATCATCGTTGTCCCACTTTGATTTAGCTCCTCAAGCATATTCATTACCTCTTCACCATGTGCCGAGTCTAAATTTCCTGTTGGCTCATCCGCAAGAATCAGTTTGGGTTTTGAAACAACAGCCCTTGCAACAGCCACTCTTTGCTGCTGGCCTCCAGACAACTGCATAGGGAAATGCTTTGCGCGATGTGCAATTTTCATCTGCTCCAGAGCTTCATTTACCTTTTGCTTTCTTTCGGATGATTTAATCCCGAGATAGATAAGAGGCAGTTCTACATTTTCAAAAACATTAAGCTCGTCAATCAGGTTAAAATTCTGAAATACAAAGCCGATATTCCCTTTACGGTGTTTCGCTCTTTGCTTTTCCGAAAGTCCGGAAACATCCTCATTCATAAAATAATACTTTCCTGATGTCGGGTTATCCAAAAGCCCGAGAATATTTAGCAGTGTTGATTTCCCGCATCCCGAAGGTCCCATAATGGCAACAAACTCGCCGGGTTTGATTTCAAAAGACACATCATTTAGAGCTGTGGTTTCCACCTCGTCGGTGCGAAATACTTTTGTCAGGTTTTCCGTTTTAATCATATTTAGATAGTTTTATTGTTTTACCAATTTTAATTATTTCCTGTTTTGAGCCTCACGCGGCGGCGCAGCGACGCAATGTTTTCTTGTGTCTTCACGCGGCGGCGCAGCGACGCAATGTTTTTTTTCTTGTGTCTTCACGCAGCGACGCGGCGACGCAACGTTTTTTTGTCTTGCATCTTCACGCAACGGCGCGGCGACGCAACGTTTTTTTGTCTTGCATCTTCACGCAGTGACGCGGCGACGCAACGTTTTTTTCTTGCATCTTCACGCAGTGACGCAGCGACGCAACGTTTTTTTTCTAGTATCTTCACGCAGCGGCATAGCGACGCAATGTTTTCTTGTGTCTTTCCATCTTGTCATCTCAAATCTTGTATCTTATAATCTATTTAAAAATCAACTTCTCCTTATCGCCAAAAGCATCATAAGACGAAATAATAACCTTTTCACCCGGCTCCAGGCCTTCCATTACTTCGTAATATCTTGTGTTTTGTCTTCCTATCTTAATTTTTCGTTTTATGGCAAAGTCTCCTGACGGGTCAACAACGTAAATCCAATTACCTCCGGTTTCCTGATAAAAGCCGCCGCGCCTGACAATAATTGCCTCCGTTTCACTGCTGAATTTCAGGCGCAGTTGCAAAGTTTGTCCCCGTTTTATCTGCTTCGGCTGTTTACCATCAAAATAGAGATCAACCTGAAAAGAGCCGTTTGTAACGTCAGTATAAATTTTCTTAATTAATAGATTGTATGTACTACCTGCAAAGTCAAACTCAGCAGGCTGACCGATAAAAACCCTTGAAATAAACCGCTCATCAATATTAGCACGAAGTTTGAATCCGTCTTTCATATCAATCTGGCCGAGGTGTTCTCCGGCAGATTTTGTCTCACCTATTTCAACGCTGAACGAGGAAAGCTGCCCGTCGGCAGGTGCCTTGATATAAAGGTTTTCGAGGTTAGCTCTCAACATCTCAAGATTATTTTGCATTCTGGCCATTGAGGCATCTATCTGGTAGCTTCTGCTTGCCGCCGAAATGGAATCCAGCCTTTTTAACTGTATTGAAATATTGAGCTGTTTTACAGTATATTCATACTCCCGCTTTGCATCTTCAAACTCCTTATCCGAAATAACCTTATCGGCATAAAGCTTGTTTTTTCGTTCAAAGTCCGTATTAGTCTTATCAATCTGATACTGAAGTTCGACAATATCTTTTTGTCTGTAAAACTTATTCTGTTCCAGACCGATTTTAGTATTCTGCAAATTATTGATAGCATCATAAATTCTGGTTTCCTGCTCCATAAAACTCAATTCCATATTGGGATTCGAAAGTTTCAGGATTGTATCGCCTTTACTGAGTATTGCACCATCCTCAACATAAACTTTTTCGACAATCCCGCCCTGAACGGCATCAATATAAATGGTGTTTTTCGGATAAACGACACCGTCAACAGGAATAAACTCCTGAAATTTATCCGCTTTTACAGTTGCAATAGTTATCTGTGATTTGTCAACATATAATGAACTTCTCTTATCACGAAAGAAAAGAAGATAAAGGATAAAAATCACAAGGAGGCTGATCCAGGTGATATTGAGGATTTTTTTTGTAGTCCATTTTTTCTTTTCTATTACTCTGTCCATTCCCATAAACGTGCTTCTTAATTAAGATTTAACAAAATGCCAAAATTACGAATATTATGCCATCAATTGTAAAAAACTGATAATCAACTAACATAAGAGGTTAAATGATGTAATAGTGTTCGGCAGCGTTCAGATTCTGTACAGTAGCGGACAGGAAGCGGAAGATGCACGATTTACGACAACAATTACGATTTACAAATTTCTCTTCGTTTTACAAAGTTGATAGTTTCATAGCTATGGGATTTATCCTTCCACACCATTATATATTACCTCATCGTTGAATTGACAACGAATAAAAAAATATCAAATGGTTTTCCTGTATATGAAAACTTTCCGTTTTTTACCGGAATAAACACTTCATCCCCAATCCTCGGTGATTCTGAAAAGAAAATTTTACCCGTGTCCATTCCGATAACAGTTCCTTTAATTGTAAATTTAAACGGTTCGGGTTTATGGTAATCGTGTTGACTACAGCCAATAATAAATACTATGGCAAAAAGGATAAGCAATACTCTTTTCATATCTTTGGCTTTTTGCAAAGATATGTTAAAAAGTTAATGATGCCAATTCGTCAATTATGTATTGGATTTCGGTAACAGTTTTCAAATCAACATCACCAATTATCTGGATAGCATTAATATCTGTAAGAAGAAAATATTCCTTTTTGTTATCTGAAAGAGACCTTTTGAGGAATGTTAAATGCTTTCCTTGTTTCTTTGTGGAAAGCAAAACAGTGTAAGGCTTAATATCAACCCCGCAAATAAAGTCATCATAAAACCAGTGATATTGAGTACTATTAAATGACGAAAGATTGTTTTTCTGATATATAACATTTAAATTAACAGTATCTGTCTCCTGGACTGTTATTTCCTTTTTGTTTTGATTAGTAACTATTTTGCTGACAGATGTCTTGGGCATAATTCTTCTATAATAACCAGTATCCAACTCAAGTACTCTTATGGTTTTTATCCTCAACAATTTCTCTTTACTTTTCTGATCAAGGTCGTTTGTATTTACCAATTCACTTAGGAGATCATTTGAAATCTCAAAATAATTAAAATGATAATCATCAGTATAGGTTTTCATTACATATTCAACGGTCTTGGTTTTCCTTTGAGCCAGTGCTATTATCGGCAAGATCACGATTAGAAAGATTACGATTTTTTTCATTTGTTTAATAAATTTATTTATCAATAAATAGTTAATTATTCGATTCATTAAGTGAACCAATACTTTCAATCCCTGAAATACTTTCATTCAAATTTTCAGTAAATATTGTCAGAGCTTTTTGGGTATTCAATAATCCTTCACGAAGCTCCTGTTCAGAATATTTTTGTTTTGCAGGCCTTTCCGGGGAAAAAAGCTTGATAAAAAAAGTGCCAGTAATCAAAATAACACCCACCGCAGCAATCCACAAAACTCTTTTTAAACTTCTATTTTTGTTCAATAAAATACTATTATCAACCACCCCAAAAGTAAACTCCCTGAAGTCGAACGGAATTTCATCTTTTTGCTTTTCGTTGGTGGTAAAACCGAAGTAAGCTTTCACTTCAGAATATTCATCGGCGGTTGTATCTTCAAGCAGCCGTTTTAAGGTTCGCTCTTCCTTTCCGGATGTTTCACCGTCAAGGAACTTTTGTATCAGATATTCAAGTTCCGTAATCATTTGTCACCTCCTTTCTGAAAATATTTATTAGTTTTTTTCGTGCTCTTGAAACATTCACTCTTATAGCGTTTATATTCAGACCTGTTATTTCGCCTATCTCTTCATAGGAATACCCCTGAATGTCTTTCATATCAATTATCATCCTTTGCATCTCCGGCAGGTTTTTGATCTCCTCTCCTACCCTTTTTACAAGGTCTTTGTCGCCGAAGTTTGTCAGTGTGTATCCGTTAATTTCCGGAGTTTCAGAAATATGCCCGTTCAGTTTTTTCTTCTCTCTCAATCTGTCAACGCACACATTCTTCATAATTGTCATTGCAAGGCTTTCCACACGACCGATATCAATTTCAAACCTCATCTTCCAGAGTTTTAAAAGAACATCCTGCAAAGCATCTTTTGTATCCTCCCTGTTGCCGAGCATTCTGAAAGCAAAGCCGTAAAGCTTCTCTTTAAAAGGTTCTATTGTTTCATAAAATCTCTCCGGTGTCATTATCTTTTACCTTCTGCTTGCATTGTTTTTCGACTTTGCTTTATATTCCGGTTTTACTCGAAAAAACTGAGTTTGCTTTTTTGCAAATTTGATTTCTTTCTATATAAATAATACGGTGATTGCGCCGGTTCATTACATTGAATGAGTAAAAATACAAAATTATCACTCCTCCTCAAAAACAGGTAAAGAGATTTCAAATATTGTTCCCTTCCCTATTTCAGACCGGAAAGATATTTCGCCACCGGCATTCTCAATGATGTTTTTCACCATCGCAAGGCCAAGCCCCATACCGCTTGTTTTTGTTGTGAAATTGGGATAAAACACCTTACCACGCTCTTCTTCGGGAATGCCTTTCCCGTTATCGGAAAAATGAATTACATGTAAATTATTTTCAGTGGTTATAGAAATTTTTATCAATCCTGTTTCCGGTTTTTCTATTGCCTGAATTGCATTTTTAATGAGATTATTAAACACACGTATCAACTGTTCCCGATCAGCAAGGACAAAATATTTGCCGGAGTATTCAAACTCAAACTTTATTTTGATTGAGTTTTTGAAAAGACTGATAGAGGTCTTTATTATGTCTGCGAGTTCCGTCTTTTCAAACTTTGAACGCGGCATCTTTGCAAAGTCGGAGAAGGCGGTTGCTATTGAAGAGAGGGTGTCAATCTGTTCGGTCAGTGTATCGGTAAAACGCTTCAACTTTTCATCCCAATCAGGTGATTTATCATCCCAGGCTTTTTGCAGGTACTGGACGCTAAGTTTCATCGGAGTCAGGGGGTTTTTTATTTCATGTGCCACCTGTTTTGCCATCTCACGCCAGGCGGTCTCCCTTTCCGACTTTGCGAGCAAGCCGGCACTTTTTGCAAGTTCGTCAACCATACGGTTATACTCTTCAACCAGACTGCCAATCTCATCCTTTTTATCCCATTCGATCTTCTCAATTGTCGTACCCAGTCTCAGACGGCTAATCTTTTCCTTTATCAGTTGTACGGGTTTTGTAATATGATTGGAAATGATAAGTGCAAGAAAGATGGATATCCCGATTAAAATCACATAAATATTGATAAAGGCAACCAGCAGGGCAGAAATCTCATTCGTAAGCTCATCCTGACGGGCAAAATAGGGCAGGTTCACAAACGCAATCAAATCATTATCTACATTTTTTAACGGCAGATAAGCAGAAAGATAACCGTAATTTCCAATCGACTCATTATGGATAAAAAATGATTTTCTATTATTGCTAAGCATATTGAAAGCAACGGAATTCATCTTGTCAGAAATAAGCCCCTTTTCAAAAATCTCGGGCCTTGAGGAGGCAAGTAATGTTCCATCAAAATCATAGAGGTTTATATCGGTAAAAAAGACCAATGAGAATTTGTATAAAAGGTCGCCAAGGTAGGGTTGCATATCGGCTGTAATAGTATCTTCTGCTGAAAGCTTATGCTCAAGCTCAATAAGCACAGAATGAGCCTTCTCGCTGAGGATATCATGATTTTTGGAAGTGTTTAGAGATATAATGTATAGCAATGACCCGACACCGACAAAGATAAAGGAGATCAGGATAATAGCAGTGATCCAGAGTTGCAATCGCTTTTTGAAACTCATATCGAAAAATCTGATATTCACCGGTGTATTAAACAAAACCAGAACTACGAACACAATAATACCGAAAAAAATAAAGATGTATGAGAACGGAGCTGCAATATCCAATATTCCAGGATTTTTCTTACTTATGATTAACACTTTATTTTCTGCGTTATTATAGTAAAGATGACTGTATCCGTTTCTGTTAAAGAAGATATTATTTCCTGGAAACTCGCCATACTGCGATAGACGCGTTGAATAGAAATATTTCCCGAATCGCGAAATCAGTTCACCGTCATCATATTTTGCCCAGGAGTATTGCGAAAGGTCGGTGTGCTTCATCTTCTTCTGGTCATACAAAAGCTCAGGATATCCGATTCCGCGCGGAATAATCTTTGAAAATATCTCAATATAGATACGTACTGAACCATCGGCTAACTGATAATCAATAATACCGATATAATTGTCATTTGTCAAATCATAATCCATATTATAAAGCCCGTCGGTACTTGATAGCATCCCGTAATCGCTCACTATCTTATTAAAATACTCATAGCAGTTAATCACATAGTCATCAGGCTGTATATCAAGCGAACGGTTGTTATCGCAAACCGTTATTAAAAAATTATATTTATCCCAGTAGGAGGTGAAATAATTTTCAGTGATATATGAAGCGATCGTATCGTAATTATTTGCGCTGTCGAACAGGTATCTGCGTATTGGGACGGCAAGTGCCGTATCGCTGCAAAGCCTCTCTTTTATATCTCCGAAAAGAAATTCTGCCACAAGATCACGCTCCTCTCCCAGCTCGGATGCAATAAGTTTCCGGTTCTCCTTCTCCTTAAAATTATTGCTCTCGTACAAAATCAGTGTAGTGCAAAGTGAAAACAGTATCAGAAAGAAAATTATTGTTGAAAATTTAATATTAAAGCTTTCCGAACGTGAGATAATGCAAAACGAGCCCGCATAAACAAGAAAGAAGAGCAGATCTAGAACATCCTCATTAAACAAAAAACGCATCAGCAGATAAATCACTACCCCCGTCACAGAAATAAACAAAACAAATTTACCCGTCGATTTAACAGATTCGGAGAATGCGAACAAAGCTTTAAAGGTAAAAAGAACAAATGAAAGCGTAAGCAAACCAATACTTAAAAACCCGATTATACTATATATACTGATCGTAGTAATATTGTCAAGGTTAAATGAAATGGCAGAATTGATTATCGTTCCCGATAAAAGACGCGTCAGAAGTTCAAAAAGCAGGAATGAAACCACCAATGTTGCTATTTGCAGTGTTACCTTGATCTTTTTTGTTCTATCGAAAATATTCGAATTGATAATCAACTCTTTATGGTAGATAACAGCTATTGCAAAAATTGTAATTGCATTAACGAGCAAATCGCCGAGTGAGGGAAACAATTCCGTGTTTGACAAGTATTGCGGACCAAAAAGAGGTGAAAGGTACAATACTGCAGGAATCTCAAAATAAAAAATCAGAAATCGCAAAAGCAAAATATCAAAAATAACAAAGAATATCCAATATCTCTTTCCACCAAAAAGATAAATCACTTTACGGTATGCCTGAAAGATAAACAATATTATAAAAATATAGACCAACAGATAGATGGTGAAAAGAAAGATTATAAACCTTCCGTCAGGTTGATATTTATCCGGGAACTGCAATGAGAACAGAAAAGTACCATCCTCAGCAGTTAAATTACATTTTCCCTTTTCGGCAGATACACCAACTTCCTGAGGAATAGAAAAATCTGTTTCGAATGAATTTTTTATGTGAGAATTCTCATAAGGATAGGAATTTTTTATCTTTATCAGCCCGACGATTTTATATGATCCGGTATCTTTCTCCTTTTTTAAAAACCAACCGTTTGAAAGATGCATCAAACCCTCGCTGAAATTATTTGCATAATAATTGTCTGCAATGGCAACGGAATTATCATTCCAGAATTTCAATATGTCATTCTCAAAAACCAAAATAAGTATTCCGTATTTTTTATAATAATCAAGAATCTCATTTTGTCCGAAAAGTGATTTGGCATCTGAGGTATCAAGTTTTGATTTTATCTCATAAAAAATATTCTCAAGGCTCTTCTCTTTTCCGTTCAGTGTTTTCTGGAATTTTTTGGTTAAAAATTGTGAATTATCGGGTGAAAGATATAAAAAGCTAAATGACTGGGCAATGGCAATAAATAAAACAGCTAACACCAACGGAATGAGTAAGTTATATTTTCCCCGGATGATATTTTTCATGTTAATCAGCTTTATAATATTGATAATCAATTAAATATAGACGAGTCAATTTTAGCCCTTTTGAGCAATTTATGTCATTTTTTTGATATAAGACACTTTAAAGGGTGTTAATCCTCTTAGAAGGCTTAAAATTAAGAATTTTTTAATCTCAGAACGTAAATAAGACTCGAATAATATTTTTTATTGATAAGTCCGTAAATATCTGTTTTCAGTCCGTTAAAAAATGCGTTAAGATAGTTTATTTTCCCACGCTTATATTTTTCACTCAGCATACTAATGTAAAATGAATCGAACACCATCGGCTTTGTTTCGATAATTTCAAAACCATATTTCCCCATTAGTCTTTTTAATGAAGATTGGTTAAAATGATGGAGATGTCTTGGAACATCATATGCTGCCCAATAATTTTTGTAAATATTCGCGTCCATAGAATCTGCGTTGGGTATTGCGATTATAAGCCGTCCGTCTTTTCGTAAAATCTTTTTTATCTGACTAAGATGTTTGTCGAGGTTGTAAACATGCTCCAGAACATGCCACATTGTGACGACATCAAAACTATTTGCCCCGAATTTAAACAAATGTTGTTCATCAGAAACATCCAGTCCGAAATTTTTTATTGCATTGTTTCTTGCAATTTCATTCGGCTCTATTGCTTTGACCTTCCATCCTCGCCTCGACAACTCATTCAAAAAGTCGCCTGTACCGCAACCGATATCAAGAGCCTCTCCCCTATTAATTTTATATGTTGCTATTCCGGTCTTACGCTTTATAGAATGATTTCGTACCAACCGGTAAATTTTATTGACCAAACCCTTTGAGGTATTGCTGTGAGAAATATATTCTTCGGATTCATAATACTTTGGCAAATCTGTTTCACGTGGAACAGGGTTTGTAAATTTAAATCCACAATCATTGCAGAGCCATATTTTAAAGGTTTCTTTAGTAAGGAAATAATCATTCAAATGGAGAAACTTATTTATCTCCTTACTTCCACAAACCGGACATTCATTTACTCTTATCATAGCGTTTGTTTCACGTGAAACATAATTCTTGTCACTCTTAGCGTAGTCGCAGAGTGACCTATTCATTACAAAAACCGCCCCAAAAATTTATAGAAATATTTCCATAAAAATAAAACTACCTACCCATATAAACCGCCAAAACGGAAGCATCAGCCGGCGAAACGCCTGAAATTCTCAATGCTTGTCCCAGAGTTGCCGGTCTGATCTTTGACAGTTTTTCCCTTGCTTCATAAGAAAGTGCACTTATCTTGAAATAATCTATATCAGGGTCAAGTTTCAATCCTTCAAGTTTATTCAGCCTTCCGGCCATCTCTTTTTCCTTTTCTATGTATCTTCCGTATTTCACAAGAATTTCCGCCTCTTCAAGACATTCGGAAATAAAGGTTTCATCATAAGTATCAACATAGTCGGCAATCCGGCCGACATTTGCAGTTAAATCACTCAATCGAATCTGCGGACGTGAAAGCAAAGATTCAATTCTGACTTTTTGCGATAATCTGCTTGTTCCTTTCTCATCAAGCAATTCATTAATTTCGTCAGGGCGGATACTCTCTTTTTTGAAAAACCGTACAAGTTCTGAAATAATTTCAGTTTTCCGTTCTACCCTTTTCATTCTGTTTTCACCGGCAAGACCTATTTTATAGCTCAAAGGAGTTAACCTAAGGTCAGCACTGTTTTGCCTGAGCAATATCCGGTATTCCGCCCTTGAAGTGAACATCCTGTACGGCTCGTCAACGCCCTTTGTTATCAAATCGTCTATCAAAACACCGATATAGGCATCCGACCTTTTAAGTACAAAGTCAGGCAGTTCATTAGTCTTTCTGTGAGCATTAATTCCGGCAATCAGCCCTTGTGCTGCAGCCTCTTCATATCCCGTTGTACCATTTATTTGCCCGGCAAAATATAAACCCTCTATCAATCTTGTCTCCAGCGTATATTTTAACTGTTCCGGAGGAAAATAATCATATTCTATCGCATAGCCCGGCCTGAATATTTTTGCGTTTTCAAATCCCGATATCTTTCTTAACGCTTTAAGCTGAATATGGTCGGCCAGCGAAGATGAAAAACCATTGACATAATATTCTATTGTTTCCCAACCCTCGGGCTCAATAAACAACTGATGACTTGTTTTATCCGAAAAGCGTTCAATTTTATCTTCAATAGATGGACAATAGCGCGGTCCGGTTCCTTCAATTGTTCCTGTAAACATCGGAGATTCATCAAAACCGGTTTTCAGAATATCATGAACAACAGTACTTGTGTAAGCGAGATAACAACTTCTCTGCTTCTGAAGGCCCGGTGTATCTGTAAAGCTGAATTTTCCTGGTTTTTCGTCACCGGGCTGCTCAATGAGTTTTGAGAAATCAATTGTACGTCCATCCACTCTAACCGGGGTTCCGGTTTTCATTCGTAGAGATTTGAAGCCAAGTCCGACAAGCTCCTCAGTAAGATTTCTTGAGGCCCTCTCCCCCATTCTGCCACCTCCGAAATTCTTTGTTCCGATATAGATTGTTCCGTTCAGAAATGTTCCATTTGTAAAAATTACCGCTTTTGCTTTTATTTCCTGCCCCATTAAGGTTTTAACACCAGCTATTCTTTTACCGTCAGTTAAAACTCCGGTAACCGTATCCTGCCAGAAATCCAGATTCGGGATTTTCTCAAGCATATTTCGCCATTCGATTGTAAACAGTGTTCTGTCGCTTTGGGCACGCGGACTCCACATTGCAGGACCTTTCGATTTATTCAGCATTCTGAATTGAATCATTGTTTTATCCGTAACAATACCTGAGTAACCACCAAGTGCATCAATCTCACGGACTATCTGACCTTTTGCAATACCTCCCATAGCAGGATTGCACGACATCTGTGCTATTGTCTGCATATTCATAGTGATAAGCAATACGGACGAACCGAGGTTGGCCGCTGCCGCTGCCGCTTCACTGCCGGCGTGTCCGGCTCCGACTACTATTATGTCGTATTCTTTGAACATTTATGCCTGGTACTAATTTATCTTTTTATGTTTTATAAAACCGACTTTCCCTTACCACTAAAACACAAAACCTATTAAAAATTTTGTCAACAGGAAAACTTAAAGTTCAACTTCTGTGGAATTTTGTGCTTTCGTGTTTTTATGGCTTCATTTTCCAATTCCAGTATCATTGTTAACTTTCAGCCTTACAACTTTTAAAACAAACAGTAATACGAATTAACATATTCACAAAATTGTTTCACGTGAAACACTTTAGGATTATCCTAAGATTTCAGGGAGCAAAGATAAACATTTATCTTCTTTGGCTCGCATAATTAAGACCTCTTTTGAAGTCTTATCATCATAACCTGAAAGATGCAATATTCCATGAATTATCACTCTGTGGAGTTCTTTATAGGAAGGTACTTTAAACTTTTTTGCATTCTCTTTAACCCTGTCAATGCTAATATAAATTTCGCCAGATATTTCATCAGAATTTTCCGACATGTCAAACGTTATAATATCGGTAAGAGTATTATGATTAAGGTATTGTACATTCAGCTTATACAAATATTCATCACTACAAAATATAAAATTCAGACTTCCCGGCAATTTTTTCTCATTACCGATAACAACCTGAATCCATTTTCTTAACTTTTTTTTATCCCTTAATGTAAAGGAAATGTCTTCGGTGAAAAACCGTATTTCCGGATTATTCACAAAATATATTATTAGCTAAAATTATACTATCCTGCTAATTATCAAGCACTTTTTCCGTTGTTTTGGAATAGTCCCGAAGTTTTTTAATCCTGTCAACAGCGGTCTCGAAATCAATGCTTGAGATTTTGAATCCAATCTCAATTTCGCTACCGTTGCCGACAAAATTCACATCGTCAGATAATGACTTTATAAGGAATATCCCTTTCCCAGGGAATGTTTTCTCTTTACCATCGTCTTTCACGTCTGGAATAGTCTGATACACAAAGCCTTGCCCCTCATCTTTAACATTAAAAGTAAGACCGGTTGACTTTTTCTCAAATGAAATTGTAATGATTTTTTCCGGATTGTTTTTGTTTCCGTGTACCAGGGCATTTGTAAATGCTTCGGTAAGTGCAACATTAATACATCCAAAATAGTTATGATTGAGATTGTAATCGTTGCAAATATCCTCAACGAGTTTCTCAACCTGGTGAATGTTCTCCGGTAATGATTGTAATCTGAGTGTTCTTTGTTCTGTTTTCATCGTTCTTCGAAATTAAAAAAATATTCATTAACCTTGTTCTTGTAAAATTGTTTTAAGCCTGGCGGAACCGTTCTTAAAAGTTCCACTTCGTTTGATTGTTTCTGTTTATACTTAAATAATTCATCAGGGTTACGATATTTTTGTTCTTTTGCTTCTTTTGATTCTCTTTCTTCTTTCATCTCACGTTCCATTTCAGCTTTTTCCGATTTCAGCATCCTCGTAAGTATCTCTTGCTGACGCATTAATGTCTGCTGCGTAATACGTTTATTAACAAGGTCGGTTTCGGTTTCCTCCATCTTTTTTATTGTTTTTTTCAACTCTTTACTTGCACCCATCTGCCCCTCTTTCGACAACTGTTCGGAGTATTTCTGCATCTGATTTCTCAATGCCTCCTGTTGAGCCGCAAGCTTGGCAAGCTGTTCACTCATTCCGTCGGAGTTTTTGCCGTACTTACCACCGGGTTTTTTCCCTTTATCCTTCATTCCTTTTTTCAGGCTTTCTATTTGCTTGTTCAACTGCTCCTGTAACTGTCGCATTGATTTCATCGAAGATTGTCCGGCACCGGGTTTTGGTTTACCGGTTTTACACGATTTGCTACCTGAACATTGTTGTTGCATCATACTTTGCATCATCTGATTTAATGTTTCCGACAACATAAGTGCAAGGTTGTTTATTGAAGTCATTGCATACTGCTGCTTACTTGCGGCAATTCCTGTACGTCTGTCGTTAAGATATTTAATAGCCTGACCAATGTTCTTGTTTATTGACGATATTTCTCGTGTGACAAACGGCTCAATCATTATCTGTCTTTTACTCAAAGCAAACAAAGAGTCTTCGACTATCTGTAAATCATCTTTTATATTTTTTTGTTCCTGACTCAGTTCATTATATTTTGGGTCGCTTAAATTCATATTGTTAACCTTGTGTATTAAATCTTCCTGATTAAATGATAATTGAATTAAGTTCTCAAGAATACTTCTCAGCGACTCCATATCCTCCTGCATTCCTTCTTCCGACATTGCCTGCTGCATAGCTTCCATAGATTCCTGCATTTGCTGCATCTGTTGAGCTGCATTATTTTGCGATTTTGAGGCTTTCTTTCTTTGATTATTATTGAGCGATTCCTTGGCATTCTCCATCTCTTCATCAACCTTTTTCTGGGCCTCCTCCTGCTTATCAAAATCATTTGGATTTTCAAGCTGCTTGTTCAACGAATCAAGCTTATTCATCTCCTTTCTCAGATTATTAAACTCTTCCTGAATTTTCTCTTGCTCCTTTTTAGATTCTTTGGACGATAATTCCTTATTCCCTGTTTTTTTGGCAAGCTCTTTCTGCTTTTTAGCAAGCTCATCTAACTTCTTTACAGTTTCATCCATTTTTTGCTCAAACTCAAGCTGTTTAAAAATTTCCAAATCCCTGTCGAGCATCTTCTCCAACTCCTCGTTCGACAACTTCATCTGCTCAAGCATCTCATTAACCTTATCTTTATCAACCTGTTTAAGTAACTCCTCAAGTTCCTTAAAAAGTTTATTCATCTCTTCATCCTGCATCAGTTTTTCAAAAAGGTCTTCAAGCTGTTTCTGTTTTTCGATAATATCTTTGTCAATCTCTTTATACTCCTGCTCACGAAGTGCCTTCTCTCTGTTCTCTTTCTTAATATTTTCAATATTGCTTTTCAGTTCCTTCTGCTTTTCGATAAGTTGTTTTATCTGCTGTTTATCTTCCCAGTTTAACTCCTTCTTGTCATAAAGCTTCTTGTTTATATCATCAATGTCCTTTTGCAGCTTCTTAACATCTTTCATAGCTTCGTCTAACTTATCCTTGATCTTGTGGTTACTCCTATCTGTCTCTTTGTCAATTTGTTCAGTAGTAGGACTTTTAAATTCCATTAACTGCGAACGTGAGGATTTACTTCCGTTTACACCGTCATTATCCCAAATTTCGAAATAGTATTCCAATCCATCACCTGGTTTCAAGTCTATTGATGTAACATCTAAAAAGTAAAAGAATTGCTGGGCATTGATATTTTTATTTATACCAATGGTATCAGTGATCAAGTCTCCGATACCACTTCCCTCATTTTTGATTCTATAATTGAATGTCAACAATCTGAAACCATAATCATCTTTGATTGCACCTTTAAAATAGAGCCTTTTGTCGTAAACCGAGTCGGAATACTGTTCAACAATGATAGTGGGATAGAGGTCGGGAATAACAGTTATCCGGTATGACAATGAATCGGTGTTTCTAAGGAATTTATTAGAAACCGAAACCGAATAATTCCTGTTTTGAAAGAATCTTTTGCTGTAAACAAAAGCATTTGAAGAGTTTTTCGGCAGTTTTTTTGTTTCATCCCCAAATCTGAAATTTACAATATCCGTGTTTTTTGTAAAAAACTTCCAGATAACATTTGAGCCTTCCGGGATTATAATATCACCGTTGTTCGACAAATCTTCATCCTTTTTACCGGTATATGCCGGATAATCAAGATGTACGGTAAAATCGAGAATAACGGGTTTCGGTAACACTTTCAGCCTGTATTCTTCCGATTCAAATCTGTCGCTTATCAGCCTGAACTTCCTCTCTTTTTGAACATTAAGAAATGTGTAATAAAAACTTACGGGACTTTCACGGTTTAGCTTTATGCGGTTGTTGCCTGTTTGGATGTAAATATTTTCAGGTACCTCATCCCCGCTAACTTTCACATTCAATTTGAAATCATCGTGCTGGATAACCTGAAGATTTTCATTTTCGACCTCAATGGAAAACGGAAGTTTTTCTTCATAATAAACACTGTGGTTTACAATCCGTTCTGCCGGTTCCGTAATGATATTGGGAGCAATAAACAATATTATAAAAATAACAAGAATAGGAGGGAGGGCATACTTTAAATATCTCCTGTTCTTTGAAAGATGGATTGCCGAAGTAAAAGGAATCGGACTTAGCTCAATGGTTTTTTGCTCTATACTTGCCTCAATGAGCTCGGTATTTGAAGTATTATCCTTTTCTAATTTTTTTAATTGCAAGGTATTCAGTAGTTTATCACCTACTTCAGGGAAAAATTCTCCAATAATATCAGCAGCCTGCTCATAAGAAATTAGTTTCCCCAACTTCAGCAATTTTGAAACAGGCATAAAGATGTATTTAAAAAGCGTTACAGTAGTTAGAAAAAGATAAGAGTAGAAAATAACCGCTCTGGTCTGCGAGCTAAAATGGCCGTAATATTCTAAAACATCAGCCAACAGAAAAAAAACCGCAATAAGTGAAAAAAAAATAATAGCCCCCTTTATCAGTTGGTTTTTGTAATACTTCCTGATAAACTTATCTATCTTTTTTATTATATGTTGATAACTGTCAGCCAATTTAATCAATTTAGAAACAGGTAATAAAAACGATTTGAACCTGTTTGATATTTTATTGATTTTGCAAAAATACAATAGTAAGCGGTTTAATGAAAATAATTAACAAACTTTATGTGTACTGGAATAATGACCCAAATCTGTGAATCCATTTTTTATTGATCATTTCGATTATTCTTTTTTATGGTTTTGCAGCTCATTGAATACTTCCGCGAATGCACAGAATCTTATAAATTCACTAAAAGGTTAACCCGTTGTATATAGTCTATAAAACCTTAATTAATCCGACTATTGAAATTTTACCTATTTTTGTAATTATAAATAATCTTAAAATGAAAAAATATATTATCCTCTCAATGGCAATTCTCCTGTCAGCCAACTATTTAATTGCTCAGAAGAATTACGACGTCACTGAGAGTTTGCAATGCAGCAAAGCAAAGTTTTATAAAAGTTATTTTCTACGGTCGAAAGAGATAATCCAGACACCTCTTTTATTCGATTATGATGTTAAATTTTATTTTCTTGATCTTAACGTTTCAAGTAATAGTGTTGATATATCGGGTAATGTAACAATTAATGCCGAATCGGTTGTAACGG
>Ga0256913_10000766_pt1 | contig 16679 bp, 14 predicted proteins | sample Axial_MatmetaG_FD_185970 | JGI IMG/M metagenome (GOLD analysis project Ga0256913, IMG submission 185970) | Deep-sea worm associated microbial mat communities from Axial Seamount, Juan de Fuca Ridge, Pacific Ocean - Axial_Mat | ecosystem: Environmental > Aquatic > Marine > Oceanic > Microbial...
CGCTATGCTCAGAATTACAATAAATTGATTTTCCTGTTATATCTAAAACCTCATAATTCTGAATTTTAAATTCTGAGTTTTGAATTACAACAAAGTTGTGTGCAGGATTTGGATATATTTTTGTTTCGTTTTGCGAAACGGTGTTTATTCCTACAAAGTTATCAACTTGTACATCGAAACTACAAGAGTCAATGTTTCCACTATTGTCGGTAATTATCCAAGTAATTGTTGTTGTTCCTTCTGGAAGTAATTCCCCATCTAATGAAGCTGAGTTATTATAAGTGTTTATTATACTTGCTACTCCACAATTATCATTGCTATTTGTTGGGTCGAACTCGGTACCAACTACTGTGTAATTATGTGTTGCATCGGCTGTTGTGGTTTGATTACCAACACATGTTATTGTAGGATTTGTTAAATCAACATATCCGCAACATTCTTCGGTATGTGCATAAGCTTGCCACGATAAGAAAGGATATCCTCCATTTTCGTTTGCGTTTAATCCCCAATAATTGTTTGTTCCGTTAACTGTTTCTATCATAAAATCCCAAGTGCTATCGGCATAAACACACATTTGTTGCATTTCGGCTGTTGTTAAACCCGTTCCGCCTGCACTGGTATCTAATCCCGAAGTTTCGGTATCCCAAAATGAGTTAGAAATTGTTCCTCCATTACCAAGTCTTCCTATAAGCCCTCCTATTGGCATACTTCCGCTTACAACTCCTATGCTGTAACAATTTTCTATATGTGAGCTCCAATTTACACCTAAAAGACCTCCCACATCATCAGTACCTGTAACATTTGCTTTACTATATGAATTATTTATTAATGATGTAGCTTCATTAGAACCAACTAAACCTCCAACATAATTAATACCTGCTATTGTTCCTATACTATAACAATTATTTATACCAGCATTTATATTATAACCAACTAAACCACCAACATATTGATTTCCTTTTATATTTATGTTAATAACACCGATATTATTAATTGTTGATGATTTTGCATATCCAAATAAACCAACATTATTACTATTTGGTCTATTAATAAACAAACTATCAATAATATATCCTTGTCCGTTATATGTTCCTGTAAAATTTGTAGCATCATTTCCAATAGGTGAAAAACCAAGAGTATCGGTTCCGCTAATGTTCCAATTACGAGTTTCGGCTGCGTTGATATCAGCAGTTTGTATAAAGTTTTTATCCCAAACGCAAGAGTTTTCGCTTAACCAACGTAAATCGTCGAGTGTTGCAATTTGGTATGGGTCGGCTGTTGTTCCGCTTCCTGTTGGAGTTGTAAAAGATAAATTTTGCCAAGAAAGATAAGGATATCCACCGTTTAAACAGGTATTCATATCCCAATAATCGTTTGTTCCGTTTGCTGTTTCGCCTACAAAATCCCAAGTGCTGTCGGTATAGCTTGTAAGTGTTTGCATTTCGGCTGTGGTTAAACCGGTTCCTCCTGCACTTGTTGCTTGACCTGATGTTTCGGTGTCCCAAAATGAGTTAGTAGTTATTGCTCCATTTACTTCTTTTCCGATTAAGCCACCAATATCTGAATTACCTGAAATATTTCCAATGCTGTAACAATTAATAATATTTGATGATTCAAAATTTAATCCCACTAATCCTCCAACTTGCTGAGTTCCATTTACTTTAACTAAAGAATAACTATTTGCAATATTTGAATTATATGCATTTTGACCAACTAATCCACCTCCATAGAGAAGATTACTTGTAATAATTCCTTTGCTATAACAATTGCTTATTGATGTGTGAGAATTTAATCCGACAATACTACCGACAGCACTGTTTCCTTCTATATTTACATTATCTAAGCCTAAGCTGTCTATAGTGGCATTGTCTGTATGTCCAAATAATGCGATATAATTAGTACCTCCTCTATTAATAAATAAACTATCAATAATATGACCTTGTCCGTTGTATGTTCCGGTAAATCTTATTGTATTGTTTCCAATAGGCGAAAATCCAAGCGTATCGCTTCCGCTAATGTCCCAATTGTGAGTTTCGGCTGCGTTGATATCGGCAGTTTGTATAAAATTTTTATCCCAAACACAAGAGTTTTCGCTTAACCATCGTAAATCGGCAAGTGTTGCTATTTGGTATGGGTCGGCTGTTGTTCCTGAGCCTTGTGGTGTTTCAAAAACTTGCCACGAAAGTGTTGGGTAAGCACTTAAACAAGCATTCATATCCCAATAATCATTAGTTCCATTTGCTGTTTCGCCTACAAAATCCCAAGAGTTATCGGTATAGGTTGTAAGTGTTTGCATTTCGGCTGTTGTTTTGCCTGTTCCTCCTGCACTTGTTGTTTGTCCTGATACTTCGGTATCCCAAAATGAGTTAGAAACTGTTCCGTCGGAAAGATTTCCGATAAACCCTAATGCACTATGAACCACACTTGTACTATAACAATTATAGATTGAAGGACTATCATGACTTTGCATTGCAACAAAACCTCCTGAGTAATCTGAAGCTATAGATGTTACCTCGCCATTGCAATAACAATCATGAATAACTGCATCATATTCATTTAAAGCACAAAATCCTGCAATATATGCTCCTCCTACATCTCCAGTACTATAGCTCGTATAAATTATTGCATTATTACCGGAATTTGTTCCAATAAAACCTCCAACATAGTTTCCGCCAATAACATTTCCTGTACTATAACAATTATATATTGTTGATTGATAATTATAACCGGAAAAACCACCTATGTAATCAAAATCTGAATAAATATCTACAGAACTATAACAATTATATATAGTAGACGATTCTATCCTTCCTATAAGCCCACCTGAATAACTAATTCCTCCAAGAACTTCTCCTCCAACAACATTTCCTGTACTATAGCAAGTATTAACATTTGAGTGATACGAATAACCTATAAGTGCTCCAGAAAATCCTTTGCCTGTAAGATTTACATTTGATACTCCAACACTGTCAATTTCTGAATAATTTGCATATCCAAATAAACCAACATTATTACTATCTGGTCTATTAATAAACAAACTATCAATTATATGTTCTTTACCATTGTATGTTCCGGTAAATTTTATTGTATTATTTCCAATAGGCGAAAAACCAAGAGTATCGGTTCCGCTAATATCCCAATTGTGGGTTTCGGCTGCATTGATATCGGCTGTTTGTATGTAACTCTTATCCCAAGCAGTGTCGCTTTGGCTTAGCCAATATAAATTATCGAGTGTGGCAATTTGGTACGGGTTTCCACTTGTTCCGTCTCCAACAGCAGGTGCTGTTGCTGTTTGCGATTGTGCTGTAAATACAGCCATCAACACTATTAGTGCTGTTAAAATTGTAGTTTTTTCCATGATATTTTTGTTTTTATTAAATAGATATTTATTTTTAAACACTATAAATTATGTACCAAACAAAAGTAATTGATTAACAAATTTGTATCAATCCGTAATTTTCGGCATTTTTGCTAAGGAATTTTACGGACGAAAAAAATATGAGATGAAATTAATATTTATAAGTTTATATTTTGTCGTTAACTTAAGTTTTGGTCAATATTCAAAAATTGATTCGTTAAAAAATGTGTTATCAGATTCAAAAAATGATACAAATAGAGCAATAATATTAGACAAACTTGCTGTTGAATATTATAGCATAAATTTGGATACTTTTCAATTATATACAGAAGAAGCTTTGGAGCAAGCAAAAGAGCTTTCTTTTGAAAAAATTATATCTACTTCGTACAATAAATTAGGTATTGCTTATTATCATCGTCACAAATATCGACTCTCATCTAAATATTACAAAAAACAATTCTACTTTTCAAAAAAAAACAATAATAAAGGTGATATGGCTAAATATTACCGAAATGTTGGTCTTAATTACAGGGAGTTAAGTATTTTAGATACTGCAATAATTTATTTAAAAAAATCAATTAAAATACGGAAAGAAATAAATGACAGTATCGGTATTGCTTCTTGCTATAACGATATTGGAAGAATATACAGAAGTTTAGGCTCATTTAATTCTGCCATTGATTTTTTTGAAAAATCGCTTAAAATTGCCGAAGAACTAAATAATGAAAAACAAATTTGTTATGCATATTCTAACATTGGAAATGTATATGAAGACAAAGGAGAGTACGAAAAATCAATAGAATATCATAATAAATCAATTAATATAAAAAAGAAAATTGGTGATAAAAATGGTGTATTTAAAGATTATATAAGCATAGGTATAGTGTACAAGAACCAAGGTTTATACGATAAAGCTCTTGAGAACTATTTTAAGTCGCTTAAATTTGTAGAAGAAATAAACAATAGAAAAGGTATGGCAATTTGCTACCTCAATATTGGTGCTGTATTCAAAGCTCAAGGCGAATATAATAAATCTATTGAATATTATTTCAAATCTCTTGAAATTGCTAAAGAAATAAAATCAGATGTGGGGCTTTCAAAATGCTATAATAATATAGGTGTAGCTTATAAAGAACAAAAATATTATGATAAGGCTTTAAAATATTTTATAAAATCTTTAGAATTTAGCGAAAAAATTGGCGACAAAGTGGAAATATCTAATGCAAATATCAATATTGGCAGCATTTATTTAGAAAAGGGCTTTTATAAAAAGGCTAATTTATATTATATTGATGCTTTAAGAATAAAAGAAGATATTGGTGAAAAAGCAGGTATATCAGTAGCCCTTAACGCTTTAACATCATTAAATATTAAACTTGCAGAAACAGAAGGTATTAGCAAAACTCAAAAAACAGATTATCTTAATGCATCTGTTAAATATGGTAATAAAGCAATAATAATTGCAAAAGAAATGGGTGCAATGCCAAACGAAAATAAAGCTGCTGAAATGTTAATGATTGCCTATAATAGGCTTGAAAACTATAAAAAAGCAATGGAATTTGCAGAGATTTACATTTTAACTAATGACAGTTTATTTAATAAATCTAAAGCTAAGGCGATACAAGAAATAGAGACAAAATATGAAACAGAGAAAAAGAACGTAAAAATAAAAGAATTACAAATAAAAGATATTAAAAATCAGAACACAAAAAAGACATTTATTATCATTATTATTTTCTTACTGTTAATTTCTATTTTGTTAATTATCTTTTTTAGGCAAAAACAAAAAACAAACAAATTATTGAATAAGAAAAATTATCAGTTAAAAAAATTAAACGAAACTCAAAGTCGTTTAATGAGCATTATTTCTCACGATTTAAAAGCTCCACTATCAGCATTTTTCTCAATTACCAGTTCTCTTAAATCAAAAATAGATATTTTAGATAGTACAACAATAGATAATTATTTTAATAGAATGCTAAATTCTGCATTGGCAGTTAAATTACAATTAGAAAATCTATTAGTTTGGTCAATAAATCAATCAACAGATATTAATGTAAATAATAGCAATTATAATTTATTAATTTTAACACAAAAAGTTATTATTATACTTGAAGAGTTTGCAAAAGAAAAATCTATTAGTTTAATTAATAATATTAATGAAGAAATTGATATTAGCACAGATGGTCGTCTTTTAAGTATTGTGCTAAATAATATAATTACAAATGCAATAAAATTCTCAAGTAACAATTCTGAAGTTAAATTATCAGCTTTAAATAATAATAATAAAATAATAATTTCTATTAAAGATACAGGAATTGGAATTAGTAAAAGCAATTTAAAAACTCTATTCTCGGGTAAAGAAAATAATTCAGATAACGAAAATAAGGGTACCGGTTTAGGTTTAATTGTGAGTAAAGATATTATTAAAAAACTTGGCGGGAAAATATGGGCAGAAAGTGAACTAAATGTTGGAACAACTTTTTTTATTGAATTAAACAAAGTTAGTTTGTCATAAATATTAATGAATAATTTTTCTATATTTGTTAAATAATGAAAACAACAAAACTATATATAGTTGACGATCATAAAATTGTAATTGATGGTATTTCATCTTTTCTATTAGGAAATACAAAATTTGAATTAATTGGTAGTGCAATATCAGCACAAGAATTATTCGCCAATTTAAAAAAACAAACACCCGATATTTTACTTCTTGATATTAAACTTCCCGGATTATCAGGAATTCAAATAGCAAAAATTGTTACCAAAGAATACCCCAATATAAAAATAGTTTTTTTAAGTGCTAATCTTGACGAAGAATCGCTTAACGATGCAATATCGGCAGGTGGTGTGGGTTATTTCTCGAAAGATATTGATGAGGAAGAATTTTTTATAGGTTTAGAAAAAATTACTATTGGCGAAAATTATTTTAGTAAAGGCATTCAACCTATCTTATTTGGTTCGTTTTCAAAACAAGCAAATAAAACCTCAGAATACAAAGATGAAATTTTATCTGATAGAGAAATTGAAGTAATAAAACTATTTGCCGATGGTTTAAGTTTTAAAGAAATTGCACAAAAATTAAATATTAGCACACGCACAGTTGAATCTCATAAAAAGAATATACTTTCAAAACTTAATCTAAAAACAACTGTCGACTTAGTTAAATATGCTATTTTAAACGGATTAACTTCAATATAAAACAAACAGGATGAATATTACAACAAATTTTGATTACTAATTGGTATTAACCCGTATCCTCGTTTTGTCTGCTCAAATTTTCCTTCTACAGCTTCTTTTTTTCTATCTCTATATCTTTGTGCAGAAGTTTTTGTTTCTTGCTTTGGTCTACCTAATGGCTTGCCATAAATCTTAATGTTTAATTTCGTTAAAAATTTTCGGTTTTTTTTGTTAAATATATTCTGTCTGCTAACAACTCTGCAGGGTAAAACCATATGTGTTATAATAATTATAAACTTGTAATTGAATACCTATACTTTCGTTATATGCTTCCCAATTTAACCTGTCAATCCTGCAAAAACCATTTACTTCGCTTAAATTAATTTTTGCACCAAATTCAGTTAATATTATTTCTAATTTTTTCATTGTTTTAATTTTATAAAAAAAGCCCGCAATAAGCGAGCTTTTAAATATCAATAAATTAGAATAAAGCTTATCCTAATAATTCTTTCATTTTAATACCAATTTCGGCAGGAGATTCTGCAACAGTTATACCACACTCACGCATAATTCTCATTTTAGCTTCTGCAGTATCGTCAGCACCACCAATAATAGCACCGGCATGTCCCATACGTTTTCCTTTAGGAGCAGTTTGACCTGCAATAAAACCTACTACCGGTTTTGTTCCGTTTTCTTTAATCCAATAAGCAGCTTCAGCTTCCATACTTCCACCAATTTCACCAATCATAACAATACCATCGGTTTCCGGGTCTTCCATAAATAATTTAACAGCATCTCTTGTTGATGTTCCAATAATTGGATCACCACCAATACCAATAGCTGTAGTTTGTCCTAAACCAACTTTTGTAAGTTGGTCAACAGCTTCGTAAGTTAAAGTACCCGACTTAGATATAACACCAACACGCCCTTTTTGGAAAATAAATGCCGGCATAATACCAACTTTAGCTTCGCTAGCAGTAATAATACCAGGACAGTTAGGTCCAATTAATCTACTTTCTTTATCTGATAAGTATTCTTTTACTTTAACCATATCGGCAGTAGGAATACCTTCTGTAATACAAACAATAACTTTTATTCCTGCATCAGCAGCTTCCATAATTGCATCGGCAGCAAATGGTGGCGGCACAAAAATAATTGATGTATCAGCAGCAACTTTTTTAACGGCATCTTCTACAGTATTAAAAACCGGTTTGCCTAAATGCTCTGTTCCACCTTTACCCGGTGTTACTCCACCTACTACATTTGTTCCGTAATCAATCATCTGTCCTGCGTGAAAAGTTCCTTCTCCGCCGGTAAAACCTTGAACTACAATTTTAGAATTTTTATTTACAAGTATGCTCATTATATATAATTTTTATTTCGTTTTCTTAATTCGACCTCAAATTTAACTGAAATATATGATTGTGCAAAATATTAGATATATTGATTTTTAAATTTGTTCAATTATTTTTTATAATTGCCTAATTTATTAAGCTTTAAACCCGATAACTAAAATATCATCTATTTGCTATGTTTTTTAAATGAAGAAATAATATTTATTTCTAAATCTATATCCAAATTGCACTAAATAATTAAGATAGCAAATATACAATATAACTACCATCATTAAATTCTAAAGAAAACTTATTCGATAATGCCTCGTTTAATGTTCCGCTCCACCAATTTTCCAGTTTGGTGTTTTCTAAAGGATATTTTAAACCTATTGATGTTATCTTGCTATTAGGTGTCATTGCAAAAATTGAAACTTGCTGACCAATATACGAGTTAAAGCTTGTAGTTTTTTTAATCGGTATAAAAACTCCATAATCGCTCACAATTCTAACATTGGCTTTGTTCATATATTGGCTTAACAAAGAAATATTTGCAATAGAATGATCTTCGCGTTTGCCTGTTGCTCCAAGAATATCAAACTCTAAAATATTATTTTCCACACACCAATTTACAGCTTTTGTTAAATCGTTTGTATTTTGTTCTTTTACCTGATTAACAATATTTTGATATTTTTGTTTAATTGTTTTTGAAACAGAATCTAAATCGCCAATAATTAAGCTAGGTTCCAAGCCAAAATCCAATAAATTATTTACAGCACCATCGCAACAAATAATTTTATCGGCTGATTTAAGAATCTCCAAAGGGGTTTTTGCCTTTGGAAATTCTCCGTTTGCAAGTATTACTGTTTTCATAAAAAGCTACTCTCCAAAATATTCAGCCAAGCTAAAAGTATCTTTAACTCTAACTCCCTTTTCTGTTTCTTGGAGATTGCAACATTCGTTATAAATGTCGTGTTCAAAAAACAGTATATAATCGTTTTCTATCGCATCTTTATAAAATCGTTTTTTGTCTTCTAAGGTAAGCAGCGGACGAGTATCGTACGACATTACATAAGGCATTGGAATATGTGCAGTTGAAGGTAATAAGTCTGCCATAAAGCAAATAGTTTTTCCCTTATATTCTATGTGTGGAATTATTTGTCCATCAGTATGTCCATCGAACATTTTTGCAACAAATCCGGGAAATAATTCTGTTTCTTCTTCAACAAGTTGCAATGCTCCTAAATCGCGCATCGGAAAAATATTTTCGGCTAAAAACGAAGCTCGCTCACGGCGATTTGCATTTTCTGCCCAATCCCATTGTTTCTTGCTTACCCAATATTTTGCATTTTTAAATGTAAGTGCTAATTCTTTGTTTTCATCGTATTTTATTCCGCCACCGGCATGGTCGAAATGCAAGTGTGTTATTACAACATCGGTAATATCATTGCAAGAAAATCCATATTTTGCTAAAGATTTTTCTAATGTATCATCACCGTTAGGATAATAATGCGAAAAGAATTTTTCGCTTTGCTTATTACCCATTCCGTTATCAATCAATACTTTTCTGTTGCCATAATCTACAAGTAAACAACGCATTGACCAATTACACAAATTATTTTCGTCGGCAGGATATAGTTTTTGCCACATTACTTTAGGAACAACACCAAACATTGCACCGCCATCTAGTTTTAGGTTTCCTGTATTTATTGGATATAGTTTCATATTATTATTTTATTAAAATCATTTAAAGTTTGTAAAGTTAAAAACAATTTGCAAATATCAATAAGTGCAATAACAAAAATATACAAGTTTCTATACACCTCTGTATCTATGTGTTACAAAACTTGCACGATATTTGTTTTTATCAAGATGTATCAAAACTTAGTATCATGAAAAAGATAATGCTTATAATATTTGGGCTTATAGTTTTAAGCAGTTATTCGCAAGAAAAACAAAGTAATTCTGTTTTTAGAGTAGGCGAAAATCTTAAATATGAAATATCGTATAACTGGGGATTAGTTTGGTTAGATGCCGGAATTATAAATTTTTCGGTAAAAGATTATAAAGGAAAACTTAGGTTAATTGGAACAGGAAAAACTTATAAAAGTTACGATTGGATGTTTAAAGTTAGAGATACTTATCAGTCGGTTGTAGAGCCAAGTTCTTTAGATCCTATATATTTTAAACGAGATGTTGACGAGGGTGGATATATAATTAAATCACAATATAAATATAATAGAAAGAAGCAACTTGTTTACTCTAAATATAAAGTTAATGATAATGCAGAAAAGCTTGATACAATTAAAAGAGAGCACGGAGCTGTTGATATTGTTACTTTGCTTTATAAAACCCGATTGATAAATATCAATAAAATGAAAAAAGGTGATGTTGTTAAGTTGCACGTTATTTTCGATAATGAAATTACTGAGATACAACTTAAGCACGAAGGAGTTGAAAAAGTAAAAATTAAAGATTTAGGAAAGTATAATTCGGTTAAGTTTAGTGTAAATTTAATTGGAGGAGATTATTTTGAAGAAGGAGAAAAAATGTATTTATGGGTTTCTAACGATAAAAATAGAATTCCTTTAATGGTTGAAGCACCAATTTTGGTAGGAAAATTAAAAATGCATATCGTTTCTCACGAAGGTTTAAAATATGATATGGCTTCTAAACTATAATACAAGATGTTTATAAAGTTCTCTAACAAAGTTAGGGGACTTTATAGACAAACACTAAGAACTCTACTTTTTATTTTGATTAGACCAACGACGAAGCATATAAGTAAGAACTAAAGACCCTAACAATCCACTTATTAAAGATTTATACAATAATTCGTGAACATCTTCTGTTTCTTTTAAAATGTAATATTTCGATAAAAAGAAAACAGCAGAAATTATTACAAAATAAAAAATAAGTAGGGATATTGCTTTTTTATAATCCATAATTTAAGAATCAGAAATTTTTTCTTTAAAATCAATCATTTTAATTGCAGTTACAGCAGCTTCATCGCCTTTGTTACCGTGTTTTCCTCCGGCTCTGTCAAGAGCTTGTTGTTGGTTTTCGGTAGTTAACAAGCCAAAAATTACAGGAGTAGAAAAATTAATATTAAGCTGAGTGATACCTTCGGTTACACCTGTGCAAATAAAATCGAAATGTCGAGTTTCACCTTGAATAACACAACCAAGAATTATTACAGCATCAACATCGGTTTCTTCTAACATTAGTTGAGCTCCAAGTGTTAATTCAAAACTACCGGGAACATGTTTTAGTAAAATGTTTTTATCTACCGCCCCATGTTTTTTTAAAGTATTAATTGCTCCTTCTGCCAATGCGTGAGTAATTTCTTCGTTCCATTCTGCTACAACAATCCCAAATTTCATGTTTTTTGCATTTGGTACTTTACTTGCATCGTAATCTGAAAGATTCTTTAATCTACTAGCCATAATTACTTGTTTTTATTGAAAAAAAAATCCCGATTGCTCGAGATTTTAATTAAATGTTATTCTAAAATTATTTTCCCAACTTATATTCTAATCGGGCAATATTTTTTCTAATATTTTTTCCTTCGTTCGAAGTAGAATATTCTGTTTGAATTTTTTTGTATGCTGCTAATGCCTTTTCAGTTTTACCTTGAGATTCGTAAATCATACCCAATTTCATAAGAGCATATGGTGTTGCAAAATTATTAGGATTTCTTTCGCTTGCTTTCTTGTAATAAGAAATAGCATCGTCAATATTTCCTAATTCACTATTAGCATCGCCTATACCAACAATTGCCATTGTCATAACAACCTCATCATCAGCATTAAATTTATTTAAATATTCAATAGCATTTTCAAACTCGCCTATTTGCAAATAAGACATACCAGCATAATAATTTGCTAAATTCCCAACTTTAGTTAAACTGTATTCATCAGCTATATCAAGGAAACCTGCTATATCGTTAGCAGCATCGCCATTTAATGCTAGGTTAAATGAATCTAACTGAAAATTATGCTCAGCAACAAACATCATTGATGCGGCTTCTTGCTCTTGCGGTTCTACAATAAATTTCTGAAAACCTAAATATCCGCCAATAATTACAACAATAGCCAACACAATAATAGTCAAGCTTTTTTGATTATCTTCAATATATTGTTCTGTCCTACTTAGCGTATTCTCTACAACTTCAACAACCTCTTCCGGTTTTTCTTTTTTCTTCGCCATTTCTTTATCAAATTTATTTTGAAATGCAAAAATAGCTTTTTTCATTCGGTTTATAAAATTTTTTGTTCTTTTTTAAAATTATGATGTTTTTTCATATCGAAATATAACATCAAACTATTAAAAATGCTAAAATTATAGAGTTTTAAATGTATAATATTTAACTTTGTAATTCGAATGGGATATAAATTTCTTGATAATATTGAATCAATTTCCGATTTAAAAAAATTGGAACTTAACCAACTTACTGATGTTTGCAGTGATTTACGTCAGTTTATAATTGATTCTGTTTCGAATAATCCGGGGCATTTTGGTGCAGGACTAGGTGTTGTAGAACTTACTGTTGCTTTGCACTATAGCCTTAATACGCCATATGATAGAATTATTTGGGACGTAGGACATCAAGCATACGGACATAAAATATTAACAGGCAGAAAAGACAAATTTTATACTAACAGAAAATTAAACGGAATTAGCGGTTTCCCTAAACCATCTGAAAGTGAGTACGATGCTTTTGCTGTAGGACATGCCTCAACATCAATATCGGCAGCTTTGGGAATGGCTATCGCTGCAAAGCAAAAAGATGAAAATAGGCAAATTGTTGCAGTTATTGGCGATGGAGCTTTAACAGGCGGTCTTGCTTTTGAGGGTTTAAACAATGCAGGAATTGCAAACTCTAATATTCTTGTTATCCTTAACGATAACAATATGGCTATCGACCCAAATGTTGGAGCTTTAAACGATTATCTTTTAGATATAACTACATCGAAAACTTATAATCGAGTAAAAGATGATGTTTGGGATTTCTTAGGACGAGTTAGCAAACTTGGACCTAACACTCAGAAATTTGCACAAAAAATTGATAATGCAATTAAATCTATGATTTTGCGTCATAGCAATTTATTTGAGTCTTTAAATTTTAGATATTTTGGTCCTATTGACGGGCACGATGTTGTACAACTTACAAAAGCAATAAAAGATTTATCGAAAATTAAAGGTCCTAAACTTTTACATATCAGAACAGTAAAAGGAAAAGGGTTTAAAAAAGCCGAGGATAATCAAACACAGTTTCATGCACCGGGAGTTTTCGATAAAATAACAGGCGAAATTTTAGCTTCGGATAAAGAACTAAAACCTCCAAGGTTTCAAGATGTTTTTGGTGAAACAATTGTTGAATTAGCAAAGAAAAACGAAAAAATAGTTGGTGTAACTCCAGCAATGCCATCGGGTTCATCGTTAAATATAATGATAGAAAAAATGCCGTGCAGAGCTTTTGATGTAGGAATTGCAGAGCAACATGCGGTTACATTTTCGGCAGGAATGGCAAAAGACGGTTTAATACCGTTTTGTAATATTTATTCTACATTTATGCAACGTGCCTACGACCAAGTTATTCATGATGTTGCACTGCAAAAACTACCCGTAGTTTTTTGTTTAGACCGTGGCGGATTAGTTGGCGAAGACGGAGAAACACATCATGGAGTTTTCGATTTGGCATTTATGCGAACAATTCCAAACATGATTGTTGCCGCACCAATGGACGAAATTGAGCTTAGAAATATGATGTACACAGCTCAGTTAAAAAATAACGGTCCGTTTTCTATTCGTTATCCCAGAGGTAGAGGAGTGCATACTGTTTGGCAATTGCCTTTCGAAGAAATTGAAATTGGCAAAGCCCGAAAACTAAAAGATGGTGAAAATATTGCTGTTTTAAGTATCGGTTTAACCGGAATTTTTGCAAAAAATGCAATTAACAAAGCCTATAATTTAGGTTTTGATATTGCACATTACGATATGCGTTTTGTAAAACCTATTGACGAAAATGCTTTGCATGAGGTGTTTAAGAATTACGACACAATTATTACTGTAGAAGATGGCGTTTTGCAAGGCGGTTTTGGTTCGGCAGTTTTAGAATTTATGGCAGATAATAACTACAATAGCAAACTTGTGCGTTTGGGGGTGCCCGATAAATTTATAGTGCACGGAACACAAGACGAACTAAGAAAAATCTGTAATTTCGATGAAGACGCAATTTTTAATACAATTATATCTGAACTAAAAACAGAAAAAAAATCAAATAAAAAATACCAAACAATAAATCATTAAACAATGAACAAAATATTGCTGATAATAAAAAGAGAATACCTAACGCGAGTTAAGAAAAAATCTTTTATTATAATGAGTATTGTAGGTCCTATTCTTATGGCTGCAATAATGATTTTGCCAACTTGGCTTTCTAAACTCGACAGCGATATTGTGTATAACATTGCAGTTGTTGACCAAACTCAGGTTTTTAAAAAATATAAAGCAAATATTACATATATAAAAGATGCAAAATTAAAACGCGAAAAATTAGATTCTACAAAAGCTGTTATAAGACGCTTGCCCGATAATAAAAATAATTTTTTCCATTTTATTGATACACTTAGCCGCGATGATGTTATAAAAAAATTTAACGATTTGCATTTTGATGTTTTTCTTTTTATTCCAAGAAATGTATCAAAAGCAAAGTCGATAGAAATATATTCTAAAAAAGATATAACACTTGCCACAAAATTATATATTACCGAAACAATAGAAAAAGAACTTGAAGAACAAAACCGTTTGGCACACAATATACACGAACCTCTTAATGTTGAAATTAGTGTTTACTCAAATTTAATTAACTCCAAAGGAGAGTTGCAATCGAACAACGAAGAACTAAAAATGGTTCTAGGGGTTATTGGTGGAGTACTTATATATATGTTTATTTTTATGTATGGTGCCCAAGTAATGCGTGGAGTTATTGAAGAAAAAACAAGTAGAATTATCGAAGTAATTGTTTCTTCGGTAAAACCATTTCAATTAATGATGGGTAAAATTATTGGTATTGCATTTGTTGGCTTAACACAGTTTCTCTTGTGGATAATTCTAACTTTTATAATTGTAACTGCGGTGCAAACAGTAGTTTTGCCATCGGCAAGCGAAAAAGTCGCTCAACAAATGTCGGCACAAAGCATTATGGGCGGCGAGGTTAAAACCATAACACCCGAAAAAGATTTCGACCAAGAAAAAATTAATCACGAAGTTGAAAAAGCTTTTAATGTAATTGGAAATATTAATTGGGTAGCTATGCTTGGCTCATTTTTGTTTTACTTTTTAGGTGGATATTTATTATATGCCTCACTTTTTGCAGCAATTGGTGCTGCCGTTGATAGCGAAGCTGACACACAACAATTTATGTTGCCAATAACGGTTCCTCTGATACTCTCGTTTGTAATGATGCAAGCAATTATACAACAACCCGATGGCAAATTGGCAATGTGGTTTTCTATGATACCTTTTACTTCGCCAATTATTATGATGGTGAGAATTCCGTTTGTAGTTCCACTGTGGCAAATATTTTTATCGGCTGCAATACTAATTGCCACATTTATTTTAACAACAAAAATTGCTGCAAAAATATATAGAACAGGAATACTAATGTATGGCAAAAAAATAAGTTATAAAGAATTGTGGAAATGGCTTAGGTATTAACCTGAGTTCGATTAATAATTTAATTCTCAGAAAACCAAAAGCACATCATCTTTTAACTAAAAATCATAATTATACATATCTATTTCATCTACTTTGTAAACTATTTTATCATCATTTTGAAATTGTGCCTCTAAAGAATAATTAATGTGTTTATAATCTATTCCAATAATAATGCTTTTCATAGAATAAAGCTTTTCGGTTGTTTTAATATTCTCAGGTTCACCATATGCTTTTTTTACATCTTCAATACTTGACCCAATTCCTATTCCTTTGTCTGTTTTGTATTTACAATTTTTTTTAATTGTAATATTAAAAATGGTATCTCCTTTAGTATAACATAATTCAATACCTCTATCGGGGTAAACATATTTGTTAGATTTTTTTTCGTTTCGGTTTAAATAATAAAAAGTTTCTTTCTTTCCTTTTCCTATATAATTTTCAACTTCTTTTTTAGTTGTTTTCCCAAGAACAATTTTTCCTAAAGATTTTCCATGAATTATTATTAAATCATCGTTTTTATCAGGTGTAAAGAATAATAAAAATACTGATGTTATTATTGTAATTAAGATTTTCATACTTCTTCAAATATAATAATTATTTTATTTTTCATCGTTCTTTGTTTTATAATTAATTTGTTATTAGATTAAAATATTCTCCTTTTAAAAATTGAATATATATTACACCATAATTTTTTGCAATTCCGTACCCGGGAATGATTATCGTATAGTCTCTAATAGCTATATCTTTATAAAACTTCCCATTAATTTCTATTCCTTCTGATTTAATAAAAGGATCATACCCCAAAAATTTAAAACTAATAATTCTACTATCTAAAGCCCCTGAATAATCAAGAAACACATCGTAATAAGTGTTGTTACCAATTTCAAGATAATCGGGTTTTTTAACAAGAGTAAAATAAATATAATAGTCTGTATGACCTTTTGGCTCTACACAGCCTGTTATTTCTTGCTCGTCTTCTACAATGCTTGTTACTTTATATACAAGACTGTCGCCTGTTGAGTCGCTTACAAAGATTAATACATCGCCAACACTGTAGGGTTGCCAGCCTTGTTCTTCGCTGTTTA
>Ga0256913_10000767_pt1 | contig 16661 bp, 13 predicted proteins | sample Axial_MatmetaG_FD_185970 | JGI IMG/M metagenome (GOLD analysis project Ga0256913, IMG submission 185970) | Deep-sea worm associated microbial mat communities from Axial Seamount, Juan de Fuca Ridge, Pacific Ocean - Axial_Mat | ecosystem: Environmental > Aquatic > Marine > Oceanic > Microbial...
TTCAAAATCATCCTCGGTAATTATGGTGATTCCAAGTTTTTCGGCTTTTTCTTTTTTAGCGGGACCCATGTTTGCACCGGCAAGGACGTAATCGGTTTTTGATGAGATGGAACTTACATTTTTGCCACCAAATTGTTCAATAAGGGTTTTGATTTCATTACGTGAATGGTTTTCAAAAACACCACTTACAACAAATGACTTTCCATCTAAAACATTGGATAAAGGTGTGATTTCCTCTGTTAATTCCAGCTGTATGCCTTTGGAATTTAATCTTTCAAGTATTTCAATGTGTTCTTTTTTTTGAAACCATCTTATTATTGATTCGGCAATTTTATCACCAATTTCATCAACAGCAATTAGCTCTTCCATAGAGGCTGCTTGCAACTTGTTAATCGATTTAAAATGGGAGGCCAGTTTTTTGGCTACGGTTTCACCAACATATCTTATCCCCAATGCGTATAAAACTCTTGGAAAAGGAACGGCCTTGGAATTTTCAATTCCTTTTAAAATGTTTTCAACTGTTTTCTCTTTGAAACTTATTTTCTTTTCCTTTTTACCCTTTTCGGCAGGAATTGTTTTTTCCAATCCTAATAGTTGGTCATAAGTTAAGTAGTAGAGGTCAGCAGCATTTTTTACCAAACCATTGTCAAAAAGCATTTCGATTTTACCTTCACCAAGAGAATCAATATTCATTGCTTTTCTTGAAATAAAGTGCTCCAGTTTACCTTTTATCTGTGGAGGGCAGTTGTCTTCGTTGGGACAGTAATAGGCTGATTCACCTTCTTTTCGGATAAGAAGTGTTCCGCATTCAGGACAATGTTCAATGAATTTAACCGGTTTAAAGTTTGGTTGACGTTTCTCAAGATTAACACCAATTATCTTTGGAATGATTTCGCCCCCTTTTTCAACGTAAACCGAGTCGCCAATACGCACATCCAGTTGTGCAATGATGTCGGCATTGTGCAGGCTGGCTCGTTTAACTACTGTTCCGGCAAGTTGTACAGGTTTAAGGTTGGCAACCGGTGTAACAGCTCCTGTGCGGCCTACCTGGTAGTCGATGGATTGCAGGATGGTTTCCACACGTTCTGCCTTAAACTTATAGGCAATGGCCCAGCGGGGACTTTTGGCGGTATAACCCAGCTGCTTCTGCAAAGCTATGTCGTTAACCTTAATCACGATGCCATCGATGTCGTAGGGTAGGTGGTCGCGGCCAATGTTCCAGTCGTTGATAAATTCGAATATCTCCTTTTCCGACTTACAAAGGGCAATGTTTTTGGGTACTTTCAGCCCTAGTTTACCAGCATATTTTATGGCATTATAGTGAGTGCTAATTCCGTGAAGCTCCTGAGGAATATAATAAATGATACAGTCTAACGGCCTTTTGGCAACTGCTTTTGGGTCTTGCATCTTAATGGAACCGGCAGTGGCATTTCGCGGGTTGGCAAAAGGAGTATCTCCAATTTCTTCGCGTTCAGCGTTCAGTGCGTCAAATCCTTTGCGGGGCATGAAAATTTCTCCTCTGACTTCCAGTTCTTCAGGGTACCCTTCCTGTAACCTTAATGGAATTGACTTGATAGTTTTGATATTGTTGGTAACATCGTCTCCCTGAACGCCATCACCGCGTGTAATAGCCTGAACCAATAAGCCGTTTTCATAGGTCAGGCTAATGGCTACCCCATCGTATTTTAGTTCGCAAACAAATTCAATTCCACTTCCAACAGTTTTTTCAACCCTTTTTATAAAGTCGCTTATTTCGCTTTCGGAATAGCTGTTGGAAAGTGATAGCATGGGATAACGGTGTTTAACCGTTTTAAAGTCTTTTGTAATATCACCACCAACACGCAGGGTAGGAGAGTCGGGAAGCCGAAGTTCAGGATATTGTTTTTCCAGAGATTCCAACTCCTTCAGCAGCTGATCAAAATCAAAATCACTAATGGTTGGCTTTGCCAATACATAGTAGTTGTGGTTGTGTTGTTGCAACTCGCGCGTAAGCTGCTCAATACGTTGTCTGTCCTGATCTTTATTCATCACTGATTACTGCTTTGTTGCGGTAAATATAAATATCCTGATTGTCGTTAATGGGGTTGAGCCAATACAAAATTTTATCCACATTGCCCGGTTCGATTTTTTTCTCAAAAACAATTTGAGGATAAATCTTCTTAATAGAATTAACACGGCTTTCAATATTCTCTTTGTGATAAAACAAGATGAAACCGGGATTATTTAAACTGCTCGATTTTTTATAAAAAGTCTCATACCCACCATTGTTTTGTAAAATGGCGTAATAGTCTAAGTGTTTACCAAGGTAAAACTGTGGAGGAAATCCCAAAACATTTTTAGAAACATCGTCAATAACAAAAGAGTTGAATTGATTGATATAGTTTGAAAGGTAAACCATCGACTCTACTCTTGCTTTCTTTGAGTAGGTAAAAGTAACTCCAATCATAAGTATTACGTTGATTACCCAAAAGAACAGCCAACTGTGTTTAATCCATTTAGTATTGTTGATATCCTTAGTTATATTTTGCCAGCCAATAATTCCAATAATCATCAGCAGTGGCATGATGGTAACAATAAATCTTTCCTGCTTGTTAGGATAATAGGAGTGGAACAGGATGAAAACCAAAACAGGGAAGAACAAAATGGGAATGCGTTTCCAACTCTTAAAAAAGCCGGCGAAAATAAAAATGCTAACAGGGGGGATGATGATTCCCATTAAAAAGATGATAAACAAGTACCATGGACCAATAGTGTATTCTCCTGCATGGGTAGCGTTGTACGACACGTAACCATAAATCTGTGTAAATGGTTTGCCCCAAACGAAGTAATCAACTACACCTTGAATTAATAGTACGGAAAGTATTCCGCCTAATGTTATCCATATCACCTCTTTCCATCTTTGTTGATATAGCATTACCATGCCAATGGTTCCGGAAACAAGCGCCGTTTGATAACGGGTGTCAAAAGCAAGTCCGAAAAGAAATCCGGCCCAAAAGGCCATGGATACTTTAGGTTTGTCTTCATTTTTCAGAATAAGCCATAACCCCCACATTAAAAACGGGATACTTACAAACTCAACGAGGTTTCGTACGCTAAGGAATGGGTATATCCAGAATATTGCAAGAAGCCATCCTGCCAGATTTGCTGTTTTTGTGTTGCTGAGTTTTAGAGTTATTTTGTAACCAAACCAAATGGTTAGCATCGACCATAATGCATGAATTAATCTGACAATAGTCATTTCAACCTGAGGAGTAGTAATGCCTGAAAATTTAAAGATTCCAAAAAGCAGGTAGTGTAATCCGGGATAAAAAAAACTAAAACCTTGTGGTTGAGCTGTGCCGTCAGCAGAAGGCAGCCAGTGATAATAGTCAGTCCCTTCAATCCACGACTTTGCCACTTCAATGGTCAGAAATTGATCGTCAGACCAGCCATACCCTTTGGAAAAGAAGGCAGCGATTAATCTGAAAAATAACCCGGCCATAAGGATGGTTCGAAACGGGTGTTCCTCGTAATATTTGAGCAATCTATTCAAGTACCTGTTTTATCATGAAATATTGATTTCTACCAGTTAACCTTTTCTCTGTTTATGGGCATGGTCATACAACGTGCTCCGCCGCCACCTCTTGAAAGTTCATTCCCTTTGATGGTGATAACAGCTCTTTTATAATCTTGTGGATTTTTACTCTTGTTGATAACTTCTTCGGCTGTAATAACTTCAAAACCTGCATTGCTCATGGCTTCAATGGTTCTGATGTTTCTTTCGTAGCCCATTACCATGCCGGGTTGAATGGCAAAAAAGTTGGCGCCGCTTTGCCACTGTTCGCGTTCCATAAAAGTAACATCACTTTCACCACCGCAGTAAACCGGTTCAAGGTCAATTTTCAACTTTTTAAGAATAGAAAGGATGTCAGTTTCTTCCTTAATGGTTACTTTGCTGCCATCAATTTTAATGTGAATGGTCAGGTAACGGTTCGAACCAAGTATTAATGGCTGGTAAACCATGGCCTTGTCTTTATCCAAAAAAGTAAAGGTCATATCTAAATGGATAAATGATTCAGGCTTGTACGGGAGCTCCTGCACAATAATATGCTGAACGCCGGGTTTGGTTTTGAAATATTCTAAAAGGGTATCTATTCCCTGAGATGATGAACGGTCGCCATTGCCTACAATCAGAATATCTTCACGGGCTACCAATACATCTCCGCCTTCAATGCTTGCCTTTTGTGTTTGGTCGAATTCATTAACAAGATTCAGCGTTTCGCTTTCAAAAGCATTGTGATGGTTAAAAATAGTCTCCATGATGAATGTCTCGTGCTGACGGACTTTGCTAGCCATGTTGCTAATCATTACTTTATCTTGAACCGAAAAGCTTGCATCACGTGTAAAAAACAGGTTGGGAACAGGTCTTACGCTGTATTTTTCTAAATCAAAATAAGAGGTCAGTGTACTTTTATTCATTTCCACACCTTCAATAAGCTGGCGCGAAAGTTCAATTGGCTTAAGGCTTTGCAGGTATTCACACACGTCACGACTTATGTTATAAAAGCGGCAAAGTTTACCTAAAAGTTCTGCCTGAGCAGTTTCGTTGGCTAAAACATCCGAAAGCAGGTCTTTTACCTCAAACACATTGGTAAACTGCTGAAGTACACCCAGAAACCCGTTGTATTCAGGAAGTGCTACCGAAAGGTTTAACAGGTCGCTATAGAGTGAACGCTCCGCATTTTCCGGGGTCATATTTTCTACTTCGGCTCCCGGAACGTGAACAATAACTCCATTGAGTTTTCCTATTTCCGAATGAATATTTATTGGTAATGGTTCCATAAATAATAATTTCTTGTAAAGTTACTCGATTTCTTTTGTAGGATCGATATATTCGTAAGAATTTCCCATGGTTTCAATAAACCGAATTAGGTCGGTAAATGAAATAACCACGCTGGCTGTATTATCGTTTGGGTGATAACTTACTTTGTCTGATTGCTTTAATTGCTGATCGATGAATAAGTTAACATGGTGCTTATGGTCATTAATCAATCCAAAAGGAGAAACAGAGCCCGGTTTAACGCCAAGATATTTTTCCAGTCGTTTTTCCGATCCAAAAGAGAGCTTTCCTTGTTTAAGTTGTTTCTCCAATGGTTTTAGATTGAACGGCGTTGTATCTTTTATGATGCACAAATAATGTTTATTTCCTTTATGGTTTCTGAAAAATAAATTTTTACAATGGGTAGCGTCAATATCTTTCCAGTATTGTTGTGCTATCTCGATAGTGTCTATAGGAGGGTGTTCGAAAATCTCGTACTGAATTTCCATCTCTTTCAGCTTTGCTAATACTTTGCTTCTGTTTTCTTCTCTTGTCATTGCTATTTCTTATTTAGCCTTTGATATTGTTCTCGTAAAAAGTACTATTAAAGTATAAGTCATGCTATATTTGTACATTGTAATTTGTTGATTATTTATGGTGCGCAAAAATAGTCAAAAGTTTAGGTCGGCAACAGATATTTATATCCATTTCTAAATATTGATAATAAATGGTATCTATATGGAATAAATATATATTTTTGCAGTTGGAATTTAGTTTATGATTATTCAATCTAAATAAGAATAGAAATGAAAAGAATGATAAGAAGGCAGGAAGTTGTTGATGCCTTGAAGCAAGTTATCTTTTTTGAAAAGAAAGATAACATTGTAGAATTAAATATGATCGATGATATTGAGATCAAAGGAAACGATATTAAAGTTACCATTGTTTTTCCAAAACTGGATGATCCGGCAGTAGGGATTGTTTATAATTCTGTTGTAAAAACGTTGAAGCAGGAATTGGGTGACGATGTAAAAGTGGACGTTAAACCGGTTTCGGAAGCTGATAAAGGTCGCGGGCCATTGGCAGGTGTTAAGCATATTATTGCAGTAAATGCAGGTAAAGGAGGCGTTGGAAAATCAACAGTTTCGGCTAACCTGGCTGTTACCCTGAAAAAAATGGGATACAGGGTTGGTATTTTGGATGCTGACATTATGGGACCATCGGTACCAATTATGTTTAATGTTGAAGATGGTACCCCCGGGGTATATGATAAAGAGGGTAAGCCGGTAATGATTCCATTGGAGAATTATGGGATTAAAATTTTATCGTTGGGTTTCTTTGTAAAACCCGATCAGGCTTTAATGTGGCGTGGTTCAATGATTAACAACGCATTTAACCAGTTGATGAAAGATTCTGACTGGGGAAATCTTGACTTTTTGGTAATCGATATGCCTCCCGGAACAGGTGATATTCAGCTTACATTGGCTCAGTCGTATCCGGTTCGGGGTATTGTTACTGTTACAACCCCTCAAAGAGTTGCCACTGCTGATGTGAGAAGAGCTTCGATGATGTATCGTCAGGATAAACTTACCATTCCTTTGTTGGGAATTGTTGAGAATATGTCATACTTTTCACCTGAAGATTGTCCTGAGAATAAATATTATATTTTTGGACAAGGTGCTACGGAAGAGTTGGCTAAAGAGCTTGATATTCCGATTTTAGGAAAGATACCGATTGTGCCAAAAGTGGTTGAAAGTGGCGATGCCGGAAAACCAATTGCTCTTGAAGAGGGTGTGATTACCGATGCATTTATGGAAATTGCTCAGAACATTGTAAAGCGTGTGGAAGAGCTTTAGAAATTTGATGAACTTGAAATATTTGAACAATGGCTGAAAAAACGGAACTAGAACAGAAGGTACTTAATGTACTGGATCAGGTAAGACCCTATTTGCAACAAGATGGTGGCGACCTGGTTTACGTTGGTATTACTGATGATATGACTGTAGAAGTAGAGTTGACGGGTGCTTGTGGCGCATGTCCTTTTAGCACAATGACACTGAAAAATGGTGTTGAGGCTACTTTAAAAAAGGTGCTTCCTGAGATTAAAGAAGTGGTAGCAGTTAACTTATAGTCTTTTTTCGGCATAAATAAATATTGGAATAGCAGTTGCTATGCCCATGATAAAAACAGGCATGATCATTTGTATGGTCATGCCTGTTTTGTGTGAAAGCCTGGCTGCTTTGTAGCAGGAACTTTCGGGTAATTTACCTTTGCACAAAGCTGTTACAACAGATACCTCGCGACGATGGGCATTCTGCGTCCCATGCCAAAGGCTTTGGATGAAACCCTTAGGATAGGAGGTGTTTGGTAGCGTTTATATTCATTGGTGTTTACCATTTTCAGAATTCGGTTAACCAAAGTTTCTTCGTATCCCATTGCAATGATTTCCTTTGGTCCTTTCCGCTCTTCGATATATTGATACAGAATGACATCCAGAATATTGTAATCAGGTAAGGAGTCGGAGTCTTTTTGGTCAGGGCGGAGTTCGGCTGAGGGAGGTTTGGTGATGATGTTTTCTGGGATTATCTCTTTATCACGATTGATAAACCGTGCCAGTTCAAAAACCTGTGTTTTATAAACATCGCCTAAAACCGATAGCCCGCCATTCATATCGCCATAAAGGGTTCCGTAACCAACGGCAGCTTCACTCTTATTGCTTGTATTTAAAAGGATATGTCCAAACTTGTTCGAAAGTCCCATAAGGATAACACCTCTGGCGCGTGCTTGAAGGTTTTCTTCAGCAACATTAAAAGGTAATCCTTTAAAGTAGGGCTGGAGTGTTTTCTCCAAAGCATTAAAGGTGTTTTCAATCTCAATAATGTCGTAAGGAGATTGCAGGTTTTCAGCCAGCTGTACAGCGTCATTTACCGAGTGGTCAGATGAAAAACGGGAGGGAAGCAATACGTTGTAAACATTTTTGTGTCCCAGTGCTTTGGCTGCAATAGCAGCTGTTACCGCTGAGTCAATTCCACCTGATGATCCCAGAATGGCTTTTTTGAACCCAAGCTTTTGAAAGTAGTTGCGTACACCCATTACCAGCGCATCGTGGATAAGTTCAATCCCGGAAGTGTCTGGTTGAACCTTTTTGGTTGCTGAGTCAAAAGTGTCAATGTCAACGATACTGAAATCTTCTTCAAAATAGTTCAGTTCGTTAATAATTTCCCCTTTTTTATTCATTACCAGCGATCCACCGTCAAACAGAAGTTCGGTTTGAGCTCCGACATGATTTACATAAACCAGTGGCAGCTGATATTGAAGTGTGTTCTTTGCCAATACATCTTTTCTTGTTTCGGCTTGTTTATAGTTGAACGGTGAGGCGGCAATGTTAATCATCAAATCGGGCTGCTGCTGCATTAACTCATCCATTGGGTTAACGGTGTACAAGGGGTTATCCTGAACATTCCATAAGTCTTCGCATATAGTAAGTGCAATTCTTTTTCCTTTGAATTCAATGATATTAAACTGGTTGTTGGGTTCAAAATAACGATATTCATCAAAAATGTCGTAGTTGGGGAGCAGTGTTTTTTTCGTGTAGTGCTGCACTTTTCCTTCGTGGCAAAAAGCCGCTGCATTGTAAAGGGGTTTCCCTTTTGGATTGTTATTAAAAACAGGAGTACCGATGATGGCTGCTATGTTGTTGCAATAAGTAGCAATGGTTTCAATACTGTTGTTGCATCTTTGTACAAAATCCTTAAACTCCAGAAAGTCACGCGGAGGATAACCGGAAACAGCCAGTTCGGCAAATACGATTAGTTCGGCTCCTTCTTTTTCAGCCTTGCTGATTTCGGTTATAATTTTTTCAACATTGTTGTCAAAATTCCCGATGTGATAGTTAAGTTGTGATAATGCTATTTTCACGGCAGATATAAATTAAAAGATAATAGAGGCACTTAGTTCCAGAAAATGGTTGCGGGCTTCATTTTTTGTGTCAGGATAAATAGTGTTGTTTCCTTTTAGTACGTTGGTAAACCCGTTGTTAAACTGCAAACCGGTTCTCACATAGGTTGAACCACTAATGGGAATTTCAACACCGGCTCCAAATATAAAAGAGCCTCTTAAAAGTCTGAACATTTCGCTACTGTTGTTTTTAATGGTTTCATCCTTAAAGATTCCCTCTTCTTTGGCTTTTATAAGAAATCCAATAGCAGCTCCTATTTGGCCATAGTATCGTAAACCGTTTATTTCGTTGGTTTTCATGGTCAGAACAACAGGGATTTGAATGTATCTGGTTTTAAAAGTGTTGGTGATTTCTTCTTCAGAGAAACTAAACTCGTTGGGCTTTTTGTAAGGGTACGACATCTTGCCATTTAGAAAAACCATGTCAAAACCGGTAGTTACAGAATAATTTTCCATTAAAAAGAAATCAGCAACAAATCCCCATGAGAAGCCGGGTTTTACCCCTTCGTTGCTGTAATGTTCCACATCTGTTCCAAGCCATCCTATGTTGCCCGAAAACTTAAAGCCAAACTGAAAAGGCCTGTGTTGTGCATTGGTAGTAATGCTAATCATTAACAGAAGTAATACCGTTAAATACTTTTTCATAGACTGCTTTTGAAATAATACTATTTACTATATTGAATGCCGGCAGCAAAGGTAAGATTTAATAGGCAATTTGTAATTAGAAATGGTTTTGTATAAGATTCGCGAAAAATATACTTGTCTGTAGTGCTGCACTAGTGATTTTCTGTAGTTTATGATTGAGAACAGGTGTTGATGATATTTTATTAACATTTGCTTGTTATTTACTTTCTTTGATTGAGTTTAAAAAATGTTGTGTTATTGGCTGATTTTATGATACTTTTGCGGCAAAATAAAATTTTAAGGATTTGCTTGAATATTTGGAAAAATATTACGTTCTTTGCACTCCTTTTTAAAAACGACTTAAAAACACGGAACGATGTCAAGAATTTGTCAGATAACAGGAAAGAAAGTGATTACAGGAAACAACGTTTCTCACTCGCATATTAAAACAAGAAGAAGATTTCATCCAAATCTTCACACAAAGAAATTTTTTATCCCTGAAACCAATGAATGGATTACCATGCGCGTTTCTGCAGCAGGTATTCGTATCATTAATAAAAAAGGAATTTTTAACGCCATCAAAGAGGCCAAAGAAAAGGGTTATTATAACGCTTAGTCTTTGTAGTTAAAAACTGAAACAAAAAAACCTGTATTCATCGAATACAGGTTTTTTTGTTTTACGATATGTCTGGTAATCGTGTTCCTCTTTGTGCTGAAGAAGCTGTATCAATCGAATATCAGAAATCAAAATTCTTATATCTGATATCTCAAATCTGATATTTTTAGTAATTTTCTTTAATAATTTGAGCAACCAATGTATTCAACCTTTCAAATACTTCCTGTTCGGTGCCGGTGCCATCAATAGCGTAATACTTGCTTTGTTTTCTGTAATAGTCGATTACGGGTTTGGTTTTTTCCTTATACTGTTCCAGCCTGTTAATAATCAGGTCAACAGATTTGTCATAGGTTCTGGCTCTGTTCGTAACTGCACGGGCATTGAGTCGTTTTAATGCAGTAATGGTATCGATTTCCATTTCTATTACTGCCGATACATTCATATGTTCTTTCATCAGTAATCCGTCTAGAATGTATGACTGGACCATGGTTCGTGGAAACCCTTTAAAAATAAAGCCTTTTGAGTTGGGATGATTGCCAATTCTTTTTTCAATCAAGCGGATAGGGATTTCATCCTGAACAATTTCGCCTCTTTCCATAAATGGCTCAACCTGCTTACCCAAGTCGCTACCATCGGCAATCTCTTTCCGGAGCATTTTACCTGTAGAAATATAAACCAGTTTATGTGCTTTGGCAATAAGCTGACCCTGTGTGCCTTTTCCGGAACCCGGCTTGCCCAGTAAAACGATATTGGTTAAAATATCTTTCCGGTGCGACTCGATTACTTTTACAATTTTTTCAAAAATCTCGTCAATCTCTCCAACTCCATCTATTTCGTAATATTTACCTCTTTCTTTATAGTAATCGGCAACAGGTTTTGTTTTGTTGTGATATTCTTGTAACCTTACTTTGATAACTTCCAGTGTGTCATCACTACGACCTGAATCTTTGGCCCGAAGTAACAAACGCTCAATCAGCTGGTCTTCCGGAACATTAAGTGATATCATCATGTCAAGCTGGGTGTCCAGCTTAAGCAGTAATCCGTCCAAAATATAGGATTGCACCACTGTACGTGGAAATCCATCAAACAGAATGCCTTGTTTATCCGAGGAGCTGGTGATATTCTCTTCAATCATTTGAACCACCAAATCATCCGAAACCAATCCTCCTTTTTCAATAACGCCTTTTGCCCGCATTCCTAATACCGACTCAGAAGCAATTTCCGAGCGAAGCATATCTCCTGTAGAAATATAAGTGAGGTTATACTTTTCGAGTAGTCTTTTACTCTGAGTACCTTTACCGGCTCCCGGAGGGCCGAAGAGTGCAATGTTTAACATGGGTAATGGTTTTTAGTCTACAATTTTATAAATGTCTTTATAATTTCTTCCTTGTTGGTTGTAATCAAGGCCGTAGCCAACAATAAAATCGTTGGGGATTTCCAGTCCTATGTAATCAATTTTATAATTTTCTTTGAAAGCCTGAGGTTTAAATAGCAGGGTAGCAATTCTAACCTCTCCAGCCCCCATTTCATTTAGTTGTTTGGTTACCCCTGCTAATGTGAATCCACTGTCGATAATGTCTTCAACAATAACAATGGTACGACCTTTAATGTCCTCATTAAATCCAATTAATTCCTTAATGTTTTCGGTTGACTGGGTTCCTGCATAAGAGGCCACCTTAATGAACGAAATCTCACAAGGGAATTCCATCTTCTTCATTAAATCGCCGGCAAACATAAATGAGCCGTTTAGAATTACTAAAAAGATTGGTGTTTTCTCTTTGAGGTCAGTATTTATTTTTATAGCCATCTTATCAATGGCAGCATTAATTTTCTCGAAAGGAATAAATGTTTCGAACTGTTTGTCTAAGATTTGAATAATACTCATTGTGGGTAGTTTTAATTGCAAAGGACAAATATAAAAATTAAGTGCACTCCTTTTTAAGGATTCATAAATTATTGTTTATTACAATAATTAATTGGTTTAACTGATGTTAGCGTTAAGAATAAAGTAGAGGTTGGTTATACAATCATCCTTTATAAAGTTATAGAAACATCGTTTACACTTTAAGAGTTGAAGTCTGAATTTTAAATACAATTTTTTTTGTTTATAACGTTGATAACATCATACGTATGAATTGATTTCATCTTATCTTTGCCCTATTAATATTTATTGTTGCAACCAGCAACCAGAAACCAAAAACATGAATCCAGTAGTAAGCATCATTATGGGTAGTACTTCCGATTTGAAAGTAATGGAAAAAGCTGCCACGCTGTTCAATGAAATGGAAATCCCATTTGAAATGAATGCCCTTTCGGCACATCGTACCCCAGAGGAAGTTGAAAAATTTGCCAAAGGAGCCAAAGATCGTGGCATTAAAGTAATTATTGCAGGAGCCGGTATGGCAGCCCATTTGCCGGGTGTAATTGCAGCCATGACACCAATCCCTGTTATTGGGGTTCCCATCAATGCCACGCTGGACGGAATGGATGCACTGTTGGCCATCGTGCAAATGCCTCCCGGAATTCCAGTAGCTACTGTAGGTATTAACGGAGCTCTTAATGCCGGTATTCTGGCTGTTCAGATGATGTCTGCAGGCGACGATGCATTAATGGATAAATTGGTGACCTTTAAAGAGAACCTAAAGCAAAAAATCGTTAAAGCCAATGCTGAGCTAAGTAAGGTTGAATATAAATTTAAGACCAATTAGTTTAACAGTTTTTTAATTTTCCCTTCGTTGTGATTGCCTACATTTGCGCGATAATTTTATTGCCTTGAAGATTCGGATTCTTATTATTCTATTTTTATTTGGAATGCTGATTAAGCCTTTGATAGCTCAGAACAGGGTTACTCAGGAAGAGTATGTTTTAATGTATGAGAGTATATCGCTGCAAAGTAATTTGCATTCGGTTTTTTCTCAATTATCAATTCATAACGAAAAAAATATCCGAAGGCTTAAACAGGTGCTTGCATTCCGTCAGGTTGTGGAAGAACAAACCAAATCAGTTAAAATAAACTGGGATAATGTGACACTTTCAGGTGATGTGCTTTTCAGGGATTTTAATTTTGATACTTTGATGATGCCGGATTTCGTGACGGTTTCATTGCAATGGTTTGATAACGAGACAGGTCGACTGAAAAAGCAGAATTACAAGACGTCTTTCCCCGGGAAATTTCATTTATTTAACCCTGATAATTATCAGGGCGAAGAAGTTTCGGTTAAGCTTCAATTCGAGCTTTCAAATATAAAGTATAAGCGGTTTGTAAATGCTACTACCATTGCCAATCATTATTATGGTTATTATGCTGTTTTAGAGTATGTAAAGAATTCAGATGCATGTAAAGAGGGGGTCGGCCAATTGCTGGATTATATCGAAACCCAAAGGGCATTACATAACATATATCAGCTTAGTATTGTTGAGTTTTTACGACTAAAGCAGAATGATCCTGTAAAATTGATTTCATTGATTAATAAAACCAAACGGCTGGAAATTCGGAAGCGAACACTGGCTAAGCAACAACTGACCGAGGGTGTAAAAGGGTTTAATCCTGCAAGAACATTTGCCAAAAGGCTTGTTAGTCTGTCGGTTAACTACTTAAATGAAAAAACCCAGTATCAACCTTATATTTCTGCATCTTACGAACAGATGGCGTTGCTGGTTGATGATGACAAGAGCTTTCAGAATTACAACAAAATTTGTGATAAGCTTGATGAAATCAGCGTTGATGTAACTGCTCAGGCGGTATTTGACGAGTTTATTGCTCAGGCACACAACTATGAACAATCGGAAGCTTTTGCCTATTCGCTCCTAATGCTGGATAATGCACGGCTTTGGGCAAACAGGATGCCAAAAGTAAACTTTGATTCATCATTATTGACTCAACTAAGCCAAACCATCGACGGAATGATGGCTTCTTATTTGAGAGTTGCCTCTGCCGGGTTTAAAGTTGGTAATCGTGAAATGGGAAATCGTTACCTGACAGAAGCGGAGGATTTATATAAAAGTGAGGCGGCTCTTTATTCGGGAATTAGTTATGAAAATCTACCACGATTTAAAGAGGCATTTTTTCAGGTTACAGAGGCCGAAATTGATTTGAGCCATTTTCAAATTGCATTGGATTTGCTCTATAAGTTTAAAGATCTTTGTTATTGCCTTGACGATAATAACCGGTTATTTACTTTGTATGCAGAGGCTTATTCAGGACTGATGGATCAGTATATTTCGAGTTCGCAGATAGCATTAAGTAATGGATACATGGATGAAACGTATTACCGAATGCAGGTTATAACTGATTTTAAAGACGAACAAAGCCAGTATTTTAAAGAGTGGAAAAAGCGTTCTGAAAAGCTTGAGGTTGTAGCCGGAAAACTGGTTTCATATTATACTCAGCAAGGCCGCGATTTTATGCAGATGAATAAGAACAAGGAAGCAATGGATAGCTTTGCAAGGGCTTTGGAAATGCAGAATGGTTTTTTAAATGAGCCTGATGAAGTATTGCTTGAATTAATCAATAAAAATGCTGTACCTGTTTTATTGAGTAAGATTGAAGAAGCTGAGTTATTGATTTGGGCTAACAGGATAGGAGAAGCCGGGGAATTGTATGATGAGATTGTTGAGGAACAGGCTTTTTATCATCAGGAATCTAATCCGGTGATTGTGGATAAAGTGATTGGTTTAAAACAAAAAATGAATAAGAGACATTGTGTGGATGCTCGATACAAGCTATCTGATTACACTCAAATTATTCAAAACAGAGTAAATTCCGGGAAGTGGAAAGAGGTTGCTGACAACATGCAGAAAGCAGAACGCTTGGTCTATACTAACAAAATCTGTAACCTGGATACCGCATTATATTTTGAGTTAAAACAAAAATATGGCATAGCTGCAAATTATAGTGCCGGTTATAGTAGAATAAGGAGTCGGCTGCTGGCTTATGGATTCGATGATGTTTGGAAAGAATATGCTGACCTGGATTTGTTTTATCAAAAAAATAACCTTTCTGAGTTTGGAGTAGATGCTCCCGGTTTTTATCAGGTTGTAGAAAACCAGCAAAACTCAGAAAAATCAATCGTGGTAATCAGGTATTATTTAGAACAGGAGAATAGTTTGCAAGCATTTAGATATCTTTTTCTTTTAAAGGATGCAGATGTGGCAGGTATTGAAGTAAATCAGCTGCAGGCAGAAGTCGGCAGGAAGATGGCTGTTCAGATTTCGGAAGAACAATTTGAGAGAATAGTTAATACAAATGACAGATGGCTTCAACCATTGATTAAAACATACAGGTCGTTCAAATAATATTTCGTTTATCTTTGAAGAGGAAAATATTTAAAACTGTTATACAATGAATAGAAATCTTTTGCTGATAAGCAATTCAACTATGGCCGGAGAGGAGTACCTCGGTTGGCCTCGCAATTATATCGCCGGGTTTTTACAAACCCATCATGTAAAAAAAGTAACTTTTGTACCTTATGCCGGTGTAAATTTGTCGCTAGACAATCTGGATGCATCGTATGATGTTTATACCAAAAGAGTAGCCGGTGTATTTGCCGATTTTGGTGTTGAAATAGAGTCGGTTCATCAGGCTGCTGACCCCGTAGCAATGATTTTCAATGCTGAAGCCATTGCGGTTGGCGGGGGCAATACATTTCATCTCGTAGCAAAGATGCACGAAACCGGTATCATGAAAGCCATTAAATTAAAGGCTGAGGCCGGAACTCCTTACATGGGCTGGAGTGCCGGTTCTAATGTGGCTTGTCCTACTTTAAAAACTACCAACGATATGCCCATTGTCGAACCGGAGAGTTTTAAAGTATTAAACCTGATTCCATTTCAGATTAACCCTCATTATCTGGATGCCAATCCTGAAGGTCATGGTGGTGAAACCCGTCAACAGCGTATCGAAGAGTTTTTGGCCGTAAACCGCGATATGAAAGTGGTGGGGTTGCGTGAAGCCAGCATGCTGTTTGTTGAAGGGGATACCATGAAGTTGATGGGAAAACGTGATATGCGTTTGTTTGAATTTGGTAAAGAACCTGTTGAATACAAGCCCGATTCTGATTTGAGTTTCTTGTTGTAGATTGGAAGTTGTTGTTGCTCTTTATTAGCTGGTGAAGATTGGCACTCGTTTTGCATATTCCTTTAATTGTAAAGCATCATAAACTTAAATCTAAAACAATGAAAAAGCTCATCATTATTATTACAGCAGTTGTTTTCGCGTTGACTGTTAATTCACTTGTTGCACAGCAAACAAATGACTTGTCAGGCAAAGATCAGCCAAAATTGAGCAGGCAGCAGCGAAAAGCAGTTAAGAAGGAACAAGAACAAAAGGAGTATGAACTCTTTAACAAACTCGCAGAAGATTCTTCTTTTGTTTTTACAGGCAATCAATGGATTGACAGGAGCAGGGGAATGATTAGTGTCGATCCAGCTGTTAATTTCCTGATTGTAAAAGGTAAAAAAGCATTCTTTCAGTTTGGACTTGATGGTGCAGGGCCGGGTGCCAATGGCCTTGGTGGTGCAAGCCTCGAAGCAAGAGTTGTTGGTTATAAGTACCAAAAAGGAAAAAGTTCAAAGAAATCATCTTCAGTTATAATTACCATCAAGCCACAGTATTATTCAGGTACAATCACTTTCAACCTGATGTTTTTTGGCTCGGAAGGAACATTG
>Ga0256913_10000768_pt1 | contig 16625 bp, 13 predicted proteins | sample Axial_MatmetaG_FD_185970 | JGI IMG/M metagenome (GOLD analysis project Ga0256913, IMG submission 185970) | Deep-sea worm associated microbial mat communities from Axial Seamount, Juan de Fuca Ridge, Pacific Ocean - Axial_Mat | ecosystem: Environmental > Aquatic > Marine > Oceanic > Microbial...
TACGCCTCCGTTCCATTCCCCCTCCCTTCAAAAAGAAAAGAAAGTGATAAAAATAAACAGAAAACAAGTAATGAAAATTCAACTAAGAAACAAAGAAAATTGGTCTAAACAAACGAGGGTATTATAAACAATGGTATATTTTTCAGGGAAATCATAACCTGTATTTTCAAAGTCACCTTAAATCGTCTTATATTTGCCTGAATATTGAAAAATTAGGAGGTTTTTAGACAGACTGCCGTTAGCAAATATTAAGGTGAACAACTATGAAAAAAATAATACTCTATTTTATTACGTTTCTTTCATTATTAACTGTACAAAGTCAGGGAAATTATCAAATTGACTCAACGTCAAAATGGATTCAGGCAGAAATCTGGGCAGGGCCATCTGATTGGGAAGAATGGAATTATTCATTAACGTTTAATGGCGATACGCTGATTAATGATACTATATATACTAAAATGTTTTTGAATGGACAGGTTTATTGGGATTATTACGGTTTTGGTGATGGTATTGATACAGTAAATAATAAATATTTTGGCGCAGTAATTGAAGATTCAGGAAGAATATTCATGGTACTACCCAACTCCAATTTCAGTATTCCATTATATGATTTTAATTATACAACTAATGATACTATTAATACCGTTGTTGGCAATGGCTTGACCATTATTGATATTGACACTTTAGAAAATGGTAGAAAAAAGTATATAACCAATGGTTCCGATCAACTATTTATTGTTGAAGGAATTGGAAGTAATCATGGATTTTATCATAATATTACAACATTTCCGGAATGGTGGCTTATAGATACAACACTGGGCTGTTATTATCAAAACGATAGTTTAGTTTTCCTATACAACTCAAGTGTATGCTATTTTCCACTTCCTGTTGGAATAGTTGATAATGAACTTACCAGTTCGCCTTATTTATATCCAAATCCGGCAAGGAGTAGTCTTACAATTCATTACAATGAACCAATAACATCTATGAGAGTTATTGACTTGAATGGCCATACACAAAATGTGAAATTTGAAAGCCCTGATTTAGTGAATATTTCATCACTTAGAAATGGAATGTATTTGATGATAATTAATAATAAACAAACTTTAAAGTTTATAAAGAAATAACATTTGCTAATAAATAGCCTTCAAACGGCACGTAGTGCCAAGTTTGAAGCAGATAGCCCGTCCCCGATAGTTAAACTATCGGGATTGAACTAAATCCCGATCCTATGGGATTTCAATAGAGTTTTGCGAGGGATGAGCAAGGATTTACGGGAACCCGAATTATGCAATAGCATAATTCGGGTAAAAATTCACCTTGCAAAGGTAAGAGACAATCATCACATTTTTTCTCATCAACCGTATTTTTCTACCGGACAATGCGGTTTTTTACTTTTTTCGTTACTTTTGAGCAATACAATTTCTGTCTTGCATTTGCAAGATAACCAAGTGTTTGTTTTTTATATTGCCTGCAAGTGTAATTCCTGCAGCCGGAACAAGGCAATGAATGTGCGGGTGCAAGCTAAGGTTTTGCCCCCAGGTATGCAAAATAGCCAAAGCTCCCGACTCGGCACCGTAGTGAGAGTATCCCAGAGTTTTAAGTGACTGCCACACACTTGCAAAAAGGGTGTTGTAAAACAAGCGGCTGTCGAGCAAGCAAATTTTATTGAGTTCTTCGGAAATTGTTAAAATTTTCTTTAATAACCACTCAATTGTATTACTCAGAATTTGGCGAAGTCACGTTAATAAATCAAAGATATCACTAAGTGTATCCAATAATTTTCTTTTACGTACTTTTGCCTCGGGTAAAATTACTGCCGCTTTTGGTAGTCAATGATTTATTAAAAACATAAATGGGGCAATTTTTTATTTTCATAAATAGATTTTTATCAAAAAGGATCTGGCTGGTGGTTTTGCTGGCTTTTGCTTTTGTTGCACTTGTTTTTTACTCTGTCACCAACCTAAAAACGGATGAAGATTTTTCAGCAATGTTCCCTAAAGAGAAGAATTTTGAGAGGTTCAATCTTATACTCAAAAATTCATCTTTTGCCGATAAAATAGTTGTCTTTTTTATGGCAAACGATACTACGAATATTGATAAAACCGATTTTCTTATCAGTTGTGCCGATTCTTTTGTCGATTCCGTCAGGAATAAATTCGGCTCTCAAATAAAAGATATCAAATATAAAATATCCGACAGCGACATTTTATATTTATACGATTTTTTTTATGATAATCTACCCCTGTTTCTTGATAAGCAAGACTATCGGAAAATAGAAAAAAGAATTGCCGGTTCATCCGTAAAATCAATATTGCAAAAAGACCTCAACACATTGATTTCTCCTGCAGGAATAGCAATGAAACAATTCCTGCTTAAAGATCCGCTCGGCATAACACCGTTAGGAATAAAGAAACTTAACCGATTTCAGGTCGGGGATAATTTTTCTATTATTGATAACAGGATTTTCTCGAAAGACAAAAATGATCTTTTCGTTTTCATAACAGTATCCAATTCGTCCGATACACGAAAAACGGAGGAGTTGATAACCGGAATAGATAAACAAATCAATACTTGCAGTGACCCTGCTGTTTCGGTCAATTATTACGGTGCTCCCGTTGTGGCTGTGGCCAATGCCGAAAGAATTAAAAAAGATATTATGCTGACGGTAAGTCTAACGCTGCTATTTATCTTTTTCTTTCTGAGCCTTTATTTCAGAAGCTACCTTCTACCCTTTTTGCTTTTTATACCTGTAATTGCAGGTGCCGGAATTTCAATAATTTTAATCTATTTGTTTAAGGGTGAGATATCAGCTATTTCTATGGGTGTGGGCTCGGTACTGCTTGGCATCGGTATTGACTATTCTCTGCATTTATTTACACATTCCAAAAAGACAAAAACAGTTAGTGAGTTGCTGAAAGACATATCAATTCCTGTTTTAATGAGCAGCATCACCACTGCTTCGGCATTTTTGTGTTTGTTTGTCGTTAAGTCCGATGTTTTTCAGGATTTAGGATTTTTTGCTTCGGTGAGTGTTATCTCCATAGCATTTGCCACATTGGTCATACTTCCTTTGATTTTCAAATCGTTGAAAAAACTGAAACATGATAAACCTGGCATCTCTTTTCCGGATAGAATAGCATCAATAAGTTTTGAAAAAAACAAGTATTTGATATTAACCATTATAGCCTTAACAGTCATTTTTTATTTTACCGGAAGAAGAACCTCTTTCAACGAGAATTTAATGGATATGAATTATATGTCCAACCGATTAATCAAGGCTGAGAAGTTTCTAAATGATAAAACTGCATTTGCCAAATCATCTCTTTATCTTGTTTCTTCGGGGAAAGATATGGAAGAGGCTCTTCGTAATTCGGGAAAGGTATTATCAATGTTGGACAGCCTGAAAAAAGCAGGAGTCATTGATGAATATTCATCGGTCAGTACAATTATACCCACAAAAAAAGCACAAAAACAAAAAATTGAGCTTTGGAACAGTTTCTGGAAAGAGAGGAAAGAAAAGCTGATATCGGCAATTATAGATAATGGCTCGGTCCTTAAATTTAAGCCCGATGCATTTCAGAAGTTTTTCGATTTGCTGAACCGTGACTTTAAACCCGTTTCCTTAGATAGGTTTGAGAAAATAAAAAAGCTTTATTTTCGCGATTATCTTATTGATAATGATGATTTACACGCTGCCATAACCCTTATTAAATCGGATAGAATAAAAAGATCTCAGGTAAAAAACAGCATAAAACAGACCGCTAATATTTTTCTTTTCGACAGGCAGGGTGTTTCCGAAAAGTTATTCAATGTAATAAAATCGGAGTTTAGGGTTTTGATAATTTTATCTTCATTAATTGTTTTTGTTATCTTGCTGTTGTCGTTCGGCAGAATCGAGCTGGCTGTGATAAGTTTTATTCCTATTGTCATAAGCTGGATATGGACGGTTGGTATTATGGGAATGTTTGGAATACAATTTAATATTTTCAATATTATCATCTCAACATTTATCTTTGGACTGGGGGTCGATTACAGCATTTTTATCACCAAAGGGCTGCTGCAAAAATTACAGTTTAATAAAAACAACGTTTTAACCTTTAAAACTTCTATTCTGCTTTCCGGAATAACAACAATTGTCGGAACCGGAGTATTAATTTTTGCTAAACATCCGGCCCTGAGATCAATAGCTTTGGTATCGGTAATCGGAATATCATCAGCAGTAATTATTTCTTTCACCCTGCTACCGTTAATGTTTAACTTCCTTATCAAATACAAAGGGAAAAAGCGGGCTTTGCCGGTTACATTGTTGAATTTCGTGTTCTCAATATCCTCTCTGCTGTATTTTGTCTTTTCAACACTTACGCTCGGGACGATTGTGATACCCGTTCTCAGGCTATTGCCATTTAAATTACAAAGCAAAAAGAGATTTGTGCACAAAGCAATAAGGTTTTTTTCAAAGACTATTGTGTATCATAATTTCATTTTGCACAAAAGATTGATAAATATCAGTAAACATACGTTTGATAAGCCTGTTTTAGCCATTTCCAATCACCAATCGGCACTTGACCTTGTTTTTCTTTTAATGCTCAACTACAGAATAGTAGTTTTGTCAAACCGGAAATCTTTGCGGAATCCGTTTTACGGTCCTGCAATCCGTTATACCGATTTTATCTATTCGGCTGAGGGTCTTGACGAAGTTTCGGAAGTTATCAAACAGCATATGAATAATGGCTATTCGGTAATTATTTTTCCGGAAGGAACGCGCTCGCCTGACGGTACGGTCAGAAGGTTTCATAAAGGAGCATTTTACATTGCCGGAAAACTAAAGTTAAAGATATTACCGATAATGATTTTCGGTGCTTATGATATAATGAGCAGAAATGAGTTCTTTTTAAGAAGAGGAACTGTTTATATCAAAGCATTCGACAGTATTGATTTTAAGGTTGGCAATTCCGGAAGTACATACCGTGAGTTCACCAAAGCTGTTCAAAAATTTTATCGGAAGGAATTTGAAAAGCTTAATGTTGAATTCAAAAATCCCGATTATTTAAAGCACAACTTGATAAACAGATATACTTATCGCGGGCCTGTGCTTGAATGGTATATGCGTATTAAGCTCCGCCTGGAAAATAACTATAATTTTGTTAACGGTATTATTCCTCGCAACGCTGTGATTACCGATATTGGCTGCGGATACGGTTTTTTGGCAACGATGCTTGCACTCGTTACCGATAAAAGAATGGTAACCGGTATTGATTATGATGAGGATAAAATTTTAACGGCTAAATATTGTACGGAAGACCTTGATAATCTTTCGTTTATAAGTGCCGATATCTTGTCAGTCGATATTCCGCAAAGTGATGTAATAATAATTAACGATGTGTTGCATTATATGTCGAAAGAGAAACAGATCTCAGTTCTTGAAAAATGTTTTAATATTTTAAACAAAGAAGGGATAATTATTGTTAGAGATGCTGATGCCGACCTGAAAAAAAGAACCGCAGGAACCCGGTTGACGGAGTTCTTCTCAACACGTTTCGGATTTAACAAGACGGTTGAAAAACTTGATTTCGTCTCCGGAAAACTAATAACCGAAACGGCAAAAAGCCACGGCCTGGAAACAGAAATAATTGATGACACAAAATTCACATCGAATATAACTTATATTTTGAAGAAAAAAATAAAAGTAGATACATTATATAAATTTGACTATGAAGATGTATGTACTAGAAAATAATTTAATCTATTAAATAGCTTCTTAAACATAAATGCGAAACTTCAGTTATATAACTTTTTTTGTTTAACGCAATAATAACAGGCTTAAGATCGCCACCTTTAACAATTTTTAAAACAGTGTATTGATAAAAACAGTAATTTTGCATACTTAAAACCGGAAAAACTGACAATATGGAAGTTCAGTCAATAAAGCAACGATTCGGAATAATAGGAAATTCGCCTCTGCTTGACAGGGCAATAGATATAGCAGCACAGGTAGCACCTACCGACCTAACTGTTTTTATATCGGGTGAAAGTGGAGTTGGGAAAGAAGTTTTTCCAAAAATAGTTCATCAGCTCAGTACACGTAAACATGGCTCTTATATTGCCGTGAATTGTGGTGCCATCCCCGAAGGAACTATCGACTCTGAACTATTTGGACATGAGAAAGGCTCTTTTACAGGAGCACATGAAGCAAGAAAAGGTTATTTTGAAGTTGCTAACGGTGGAACAATTTTTTTGGATGAAGTTGCCGAACTACCTCTGGCAACACAGGTTCGTTTATTGCGCATTCTCGAAACCGGTGAATTTATGAAGGTCGGCTCATCAAAAGTTATAAAAACAGATGTAAGAGTTGTGGCTGCCACAAATGTTGAAATTCAGGAAGCTATTCAGAAAGGGAAATTCCGTGAAGACTTGTATTACAGACTAAATACAGTTCCTATCTACATCCCGCCGTTGCGCGAACGAAAAGAGGATATTCATCTGCTTTTTAGGAAATTTGCAGCCGATTTTGCTGAAAAATACAGAATGCCCGTACTGCGGCTTAGTGAAGATGCAATAAATACTTTGACACATTACAGATGGGATGGTAATATCAGACAACTAAAAAATGTAACGGAACAAATTTCAATTATTGAGAAAGAGAGAACTATTGATGCACATACATTATTAAAATATCTTCCTGTAACCCTTAAAAGAACACTTCCCGTTCTTTACAAAAAAGAAGAAGAACGCAGCGAAATATCTGAAAGGGACTTGCTTTACAAAGTGCTTTTCGATATGAAAAAAGATATTAATGATTTGAAAAATGTTGTCGGAAAAATTCTGAAAAATGAGGGCATGCCACAAGATACGCAGCAGGACAATAACCATTTGATTGAAAAGTTAAATCAAAATATTGATGATATTGGCAGCAGGGTTGAGCATATTGAAATCAGACAACCTATTGAACCGCAATTTGTTGAACCGATTCAGGATTCAGAGGTGATTGAAGAGTCGCTTTTGATACAAGACAAGGAGATTGACCTGATTAAAAAAGCACTTGCAAAACATCACGGCAAACGCAAAAAAGCAGCCAATGAATTGGGAATATCCGAACGGACGCTTTACAGGAAGATTAAAGAGTATAATATTACGTGATTTGAAGAGTAAGTATTGTTTATGGTTTATGACAAGCGTGGACGCTTGTCACAGGACGCTTGTCACAGGACGTTTGTCACAGGACGTTTGTCACAGGACAGCCCAGAATTGTGACAAAACCAAACAGAAAGAATATCAACGAAATACAAAAATATAAACAAATGAAATGCAATAAAATGATCTCCAACATTTCCCTCTTTAAAGGAGATGCCGGTGTGCATCATTTTTTAAATATCAATCATTTTATTAAAATTCTGACGCAGAAGGCCTTTTCACGACAGCTGATCAGGCAGTCGGTTTTTGTTTTCATTGCGATTATCCTGTTTCAGAGTTGCAAGGTCAATTATTCATTCACAGGAGCATCAATTCCGCCCAATATTAAAACTATTAACATTAAATATTTCCCAAATAATGCTTCACTGGTAGCACCTTCGCTGAGCCAAAAACTTACAGATGGTCTCAGCGACAGATTTACTTCTCAGACTGACCTCACGCTCGTTGACCGTGGCGGCGACCTCATCCTCGAAGGATACATAAAAAATTACCGTACTAGTCCGGTTGCAATACAGGGTAATGATCAGGCAGCACTTAACCGACTGACTATCACCATATCCGTGAAATATACCGACACCTTTGACGATACAAAAAGTTTCGAAACCACCTTCTCGAAATATGCCGATTACTCCAGCTCGCAAAATCTGACAGCAGTCCAGGACGGACTGATAGATGCCATCGTTGAGATGCTTGTTACCGATGTATTTAATAAGGCTGTGATTAACTGGTAACCCGGCTCTTACGCACAGGCCCTCCTGATAGTATCTCTAAATGACGCTGTTCCTTCTAACCTCCGGTTGTTTAGGCTATTCCCGTTATTAGCCAGAATATTTGCAGTTGTAAATAAAGAAACCTCATTGTGGAAACTTATAAATATACAGCTTAGATTTATTTATGTTATATCAATTTCGGAATATTTTGAGTTTTAATCATAGAATACGAGGCATCCAAAGGCAAGACTGTGGAAAGGAATGCTGTGGCAATCTGTTTACTTTAATGTAAAATTATATCAGAATATTTCTTTTGGGTAATCTGAAAATTATTATTTTTGTTCTATGAACAGGCAACAGTTTGTTAAATATATTCAGAATCCGGGTTTGCTTAACCGCGAAAGTATTTCTTCAATTCAGGACATTGTTAAGGATTATCCCTATTGTCAGTCGGCGCAGATTCTTTATACATTAAATTTATATAAGGGGGAGGATATCAAATTCAGTAATCAACTGAAAATAGCTGCTGCTTATGCTTCAGACAGACAGATATTAAAAAACCACATATCTTTAATAGATGGTGAGACATTAATTACACAACGATCTGAAGAATTAGAAGAGCGAAATATTGAACCGGAAACGCAAGAGGCTAATAAAGTTCAAATACCGGATAATCTCAATATTCATAAGCTTATTTCACTTTTACGAAATAAAATTCTGACTTCTATAACTAATCCGGAAACCGGCAAAGAGAGAGTTTCAAATCTTGTTTTCGAACTTGAAAAACTTTTAAAAGAGATTGGATCAATACCGGAGCCAAAGAAGGAAGTAGAGGAGCTTGATTTTAAACCTGTGATCAGCGAATATAATTTCGATCATCTTGATGATCTGCCAATTGATAATAATAAGAAGCAGACCGACAAAGAGCTAATCGACAAATTCATTAAAGATCAGCCTTCTATGTCACGCGAGTCGAAGCCGGGATTTTTCGATCCCGTTGATTTTGCAAAGCAAAGCCTCATTGACCAGGATGAAATTGTATCGGAAACTTTGGCCAGTATATACCACAAACAGGGCAATTTGTCGAAGGCAATAAAAATTTATAAAAAATTAAGTTTGGTATATCCTGAAAAAAGTAGTTACTTTGCTGCCCGAATTGAAAAAATCCGGAAAGAGATATAAAAAGGAGTTAATAATTTTAAAGACAAAAGAAAATGGGTGCTTATATTGCTGTTGCTTCGCTAATACTTATAATCTGTGTTTTACTTACACTTATCGTACTGGTGCAGAAGGATAAAGGCGGTGGACTTGCTTCTAACTTTTCATCATCAAATCAGTTTATGGGAGTAAAAAGAACTACCGACTTCCTTGAAAAATCAACATGGACTCTTGCCGTTTCACTTTTGGTGTTAAGTCTTATGTCAATATTTGTAATTCCAAGGGGAACGAGTGTTGATTCAACAGATAGCGGACTTCAGGAGCTTTATCAGGAGCTTCCCGACCAGCAGCCTGTACAGGATTTTGCTCCTCCCCCGGGACAGGAAGACAACAACCCGGCTCAGCAGAAGCAGAAGTAAAAAACTCAGAAAAAGTATTAAAAAATGTCAGAATGTCACAACTTTCTGACATTTTTTTTATCTGTAAATATTCCCATTCCTTTGGCTTTATAGATGTATCATGCTGATTTAGACCCCATTACATACTTAATCACTGTTTGTTTGTTGTATCAGGCCTATTTGGCACAAAATATGTCAAATGCCGAATTCACAAATAATGACAATTAAAAATTTATCAATATGGCAAAAATGAAAATCAAACCGTTAGGAGATCGGGTAGTTGTAAAACCTGCACCGGCCGAGGAGAAGACCTCCGGAGGCCTGATCATTCCTGATACAGCAAAGGAGAAACCCCAAAGAGGAACTGTTGTAGCAGTTGGTCCGGGACAAGATGACCAGAAACTTACTGTCAAGGTTGGGGATACCATTCTTTACGGAAAATATGCAGGAACCGAAATTTCACATGAGGGCGAAGAATACCTCATAATGAATGAATCGGATATTTATGCAATTGTTTAATAAATAATCTAGTAATTAATCTAAAAATAAAATAAAAATGGCAAAAGACATAATTTTTGATCTTAAAGCAAGAGAATCACTGAAGGCAGGTGTTGATGCACTTGCAAACGCAGTAAAAGTGACACTGGGGCCAAAAGGCCGCAACGTTATTCTTGAAAAATCATTTGGCGCACCATCTATTACTAAAGACGGGGTTACAGTTGCCAAAGAGATTGAGTTAGAAGATAGTATTGAAAATATGGGAGCACAAATGGTAAAAGAGGTTGCTTCCAAAACCAATGACATTGCAGGTGACGGTACAACAACTGCAACCGTTCTCGCACAGTCCATCGTAGCAACAGGACTGAAAAACGTTACTGCCGGTGCAAATCCTATGGATTTGAAACGAGGCATTGAAAAAGCTGTTATTGAGGTTATCAAATCTTTAAAAAAGCAAAGCAAAGAAATCCACGACAGTAGTGAGAAGGTTGAGCAGGTTGCATCCGTATCAGCTAATAACGACAAATCTATTGGAAAACTTATAGCCGAGGCAATGGAAAAAGTTAAAAAAGATGGAGTTATTACCATTGAAGAGGCTAAAGGTATTGAAACCTATGTTGATGTGGTTGAAGGTATGCAGTTCGACAGAGGATATATTTCTCCTTACTTCGTAACTAATACTGAGAAAATGGAAGCCGTTTATGAGAACCCTTACATTCTCATTCACGACAAGAAAATATCCGTTATGAAAGACCTTCTTCCCATTCTTGAAAAAGTTGCACAATCAGGTCGCCCGATGCTTATTATTTCTGAAGATGTTGAGACGGAAGCACTCGCAACGCTTGTTGTTAACAAACTGAGAGGTGGGCTAAAAGTTGTTGCAGTTAAAGCTCCGGGTTTTGGTGACAGAAGAAAAGAAATGCTCGAAGATATCGCTATCCTGACAGGCGGAACTGTTATTTCGGAAGAAAAAGGATTTAAACTCGAAGATACAACCATTGATAATATGGGCGAGGCCGAAAAAGTAACTATCGACAAAGAGAATACAACAATAGTCAGCGGGAAAGGAAGCAAAGAGAACATTGATGCAAGAATTAACCAGATACGCGCGCAGATTGAAACTACAACTTCTGACTATGACAAGGAAAAACTTCAGGAGAGACTTGCCAAACTGGCAGGTGGTGTTGCTGTAATCTATGTTGGTGCTGCCAGCGAAGTTGAAATGAAAGAGAAGAAAGATCGTTTTGATGATGCTTTGAATGCTACAAGAGCCGCTATTGAAGAAGGAATTATTCCCGGTGGCGGCGTTGCTTTCATCAGAGCTATTGACAGTCTGAAAAAACTGAAAGGCGAAAACGAAGATGAGGAGACAGGAATTACAATCATTATGAGAGCACTTGAAGAACCTATCCGTCAGATTGTTGAAAATGCTGGTATGGAGGGTTCTGTGGTAGTTCAAAAAGTGAAAGAAGGAAAAGATGACTTCGGATATAATGCAAGAACAGATAAGTATGAAAATCTGTTAAAAGCAGGTGTTATAGATCCGACTAAGGTTACAAGAATTGCCCTTGAAAATGCAGCCTCAATCGCTGGTATGTTGTTAACAACAGAATGTGTTATCGCAGAGCATAAAGATGAAAATGCAGGTCCTGCTATGCCGCCAATGCCTCCGGGTGGAATGGGCGGAATGGGTGGAATGATGTAAGATTAACAGATCTATCCGAATGTCAAAAAAAACCCCTCGCCTGCAAAGGTGGAGGGGTTTTGCTTTTTTCTTGCATTTTTGGATATTTTTTTATAAATTTGCATTTATTTTTAATAAAACAGGCTATGAGTCATCTGGAAGAAATAATATTGCAGGAAACAAAAGGTCTGCCTACATTTGCTTTAAGCGAAATACTTGATTTTATTAAGTTTATTAAAGAAAAAAGAATTAATACTATTAAATCAGATGATAGTCTGACTAAAGAATTAAGTAGCCTTGATAAAAGTGAATTATACCATTTAGAGGAAGAGTTTAAGGATTATAAAAAAGAATATCCGTATGAATAATAGATTTGTTACGGATACAATGGCTTTAGTTTTAAGGCTTGAAAAGCGAAAATTATCGCAAAGAGTTAAGGATATCTTTTTAAATGCAGAGAAAGGTAATATAGAAATATTAGTACCTGCAATAGTTATTGCTGAAATAGGATACTTGTCTGAAAAAGGACGAATTGAAACAACATTGACAAATACCAGGAACTATATCTATAAAAATGAAAAAATTATTTTTGAACCGTTGTCATTTGACGTAATTGTCAAAGCTTTTGAAATTGATGATATACCTGAACTTCATGACAGAATTATTTCCGGGACAGCTTATAAGTTTGGTTTGACTTTAATCACAAATGATCCTGTAATATCCTCATCCGGATTTATTGATGTCATCTGGTAGGCTTTACATCTTTAATTTGTTGTTTAAATAAAACATTTTAACCATTCACTCGTTTACAAAACATTTAATCAATAAAAATATTCATGAATAAATTAACATTATTACTTGCATTATTAAGTTTTGGGATATTCTCCGGTTCAATTGCTCAATCTTCAAAACTGCCTGTTGATGAGGAAACCGGCAAAATAACCTACAAAGATGTCGTTAAGGTTGAGGGATCGAAAGAAGATTTGTTTAACAGATCAATAAGCTGGATAAACTCTTTTTACAAAAATCCTCTTGATGTTACACGTGAACGTAACTTTGCAAACGGTGTTGTAAAAGGTTTGCACCGGATTAAGATTAAAAATACCGGTAAAGACGGAACAAAGACCGATGCAGGTACGGTTCAGTATGAATTCACATTACAGTTTAAGGATGGAAGATACAGGTATATTCTTACCGATTTCGTTCTGAAGCGAAGTTCAAAGATTCCTGTTGAAAAATGGCTGAATAAAAAAGACCCGCAATACAATCCCAACTGGCAAAGCTATCTGAAACAGATTGATGATTTTGCACAAAAGTGGATTGAAAGCCTTAAAAAGGGAATGCAACCACCGGTTGAAAAGGTTGAGGAAGACTGGTAAAAGATGTTGGGCGGTACTTTTGTCTTGCCTTTCAGAATAATTTATTGAATATACTGAAGATAGTATTTTAAAATCTCTATTATGTTTTTCCGCTTAATAATAATACTTCTGTTTTTCATTGCACATCAGGCAAATGCACAAATATTCATTGCACCTTATGGTAGCGACAACAATTCCGGAACAAAAGAAAGTCCTCTCGCTTCACTTGCCGGAGCACGAAACCTTATCAGAAAATACAAAAAGGAAGGAAAGCACGATACAACCTTTATTGTCCTCATTAAAGGTGGCAGCTACATTTTGGATGAACCATTTATTCTGACATCAGAGGATAGCGGCACACCGGAGCATCCCGTTGCTTATAAAGCAATGGAAGGTGAAAATCCTGTATTCAGTGGAGGAAGAACTGTCAAAGGTTTTAAAGTAAATGACAAAGGAATCTGGGAAGCTGATGTTTCAAATATCATTAGCGACACTTTGCAATTTGGTCAATTGTATATCAATGGCAAACGAGCAACCCTTGCCCGTACACCCAATTCAGGTTTTTTAAAAACAGAAAGTGTAAGAGAGGTGGTTTTTAAAAAAGGAAACGGCAGATATCCCGAGCGTGCCAAACAGATACTGTCATTCGACAAGCAAAACTTTCAACCGCTTTTAAGTCTCTCTGATGCCGGATTACGAACTATCAGATTCAGGGCATATCACAAATGGGATTTCACAATGCGGTATATTGATGAAATTATCAAGGACAGTTTGATGATAATAACTTCCGGAAAGGGAATGAAGCCGTGGAATCCGTTGAAAAAAGGCACAAGAATAGTTTTTGAAAATTATGCTGCTGCACTTGATACCGCCGGTGAATGGTTCGTTAATGAGCGGAATATTCTTTATTATTATCCCCGTCAGGGTGAGACACTTTTAAATACTGAGGTTATCATTCCGGTTTTGCATAATTTCATTGTTATAAAGGGCGATACAGCCGGCGACAAATATGTGGAAAACATTCGGTTCGAGGGCTTAACATTTACCTATTGCAATTATGCCGCTGACCGTTTCGGATTTGAACCCAATCAGGCTGCCACATCCGTTGGTGCTTCTGTAGAACTTGAAAGTGCCCGGAATATATCGTTCGTAAATTGTGAAATTACCCATACAGGGCAACACGCTATTTGGTTCAGGGCGGCTTGCAGTCACTGCAGTGTTGAGCATTGCTATATGAACGACCTTGGCGGCGGGGGTGTTTATCTTGGCAATGTCAAACCACTCAAAGGAAATGGCCATACTTCACATATCTTTTTGGATAATAGCATTATACATAGGGGAGGTAGGGAGTTTCCGCCGGCTGTCGGGGTCTGGACAGGGCATAGTTCAGACAATGTCATTACGCATAACGATATTGCAGATTTCTATTATACCGGAGTTTCCGTCGGGTGGATTTGGGGTTACAAGCCAAGTCTGGCAAAAAGAAATACCGTTTCCTTCAATCACATCCATCATATCGGCTGGGACCTGCTTAGCGATATGGCTGCTGTCTATACTCTCGGAAAATCTGAAGGTACAAAGGTCACGGATAATGTCATCCACCATATCCATGCCTACTCGTATGGCGGCTGGGGGTTATATCCTGATGAGGGTTCTTCTGGAATCTTAATGGAAAACAACCTGGTTTATAGCACAAAAACCGGCGGATTTCACCAACACTACGGAGAAAACAACATTATCAGGAACAATATTCTTGGGTTTGCAAAACTCTATCAGGCTCAGTGTACAAGGGTTGAAGACCACCTCTCATTCACATTTAAAAACAATATCATCATCTTTGATACCGGAGAAGTATTGAAAGGTGCCTGGACAAAAATAAATATTGTGATGGACAGCAATCTCTATTGGAATACAGTATCTGACAAATACAGTTTCAGCGGAATGTCTTTTGCTGAGTGGCAGGAAACAACAGGACACGATAAACATTCCATAGTCGCCGACCCTTTGTTTAAAGACCCCGATAAATTCGATTTTAAATTTCAAAATACTGCCATTGTCAAAAAAATTAGATTTCAGCCTTTTGATCCATCCAAAGCCGGTGTTTACGGAAATAAGGAGTGGAGAGTAAAAGCACAATTGCCGGAACAGGTAATCAGGGAATTTGATGAAGTCGTTAAGAGGAATATTGAGAGGAAGTGATTACCGATGACAGTTTGGATATTCTTTTCCTGACAGTCTTTTCAGAAGTTGTATTCTATTCCTTTTAAGGCTTTGGAGGCCAAACGAAATTTCTTGCATTCGGGAATAGTTTTTCAACCTCCATCCTCATCCATATTAGCATTCTGATCATCGGTTTTATTGTTTCCTTTTCTTTATCAAGTTTGTTCAAAAGATAATTCCAGGAACCGATTGAGCTGTCAATACCAATCAAAATCACTCTTGCTGAGCCTTCCGAATCTTTTTGGAAAAATGGACGAAATACCTGCAATTGACAAAGAAATAAAAATTTTTCCGAATCCTGCCTCGAACACAATTACTATAAAAAGCAGTGCATCCATCGAAAATTTCAGGGTCATCTATCCTGTAAGCACCCCTATGAATTAAAAATTAATCACTGTAACACTTCCTAATAATTATTTTATCACAGTTGCTTTTTTAACAACAGAACCTGTTGAAGTTGTAAGTTTATAAAAATAGTACCCTGAATTCAGATTTGTAGCATCCCATTTTACCGAATGATTTCCTGCCGTATATCTGTCGTTTGTGATAACGGAAACCTCAGCCCCTGTCAAATCATAAACAGTGATATTTACCTGATCTGCATTTTCAAGAGAAAAGTTAATAACCGTCTCACCGGTAAAAGGATTAGGGAAGTTTTGCATCAGTGAGGCATTGATTTTATTTTCTTCAATACCGACCCAAATGTTAGTTGCACCCGGAGTGTAAGTCTCCATAAAATACCAGGTATCACCACCGTCGGGATAGCGGCCGTAAGAGATATCAGCTGTTTGTTCGCCATAAGTAATGGAATCAACCACCTCTTCGTCGGGATTCCATAATCCAACCTGTTCGCCACCACCACCAAGTTTGAAGTCCAGATTCAGTACACTTGACTCTTCTCCTTTGTTAGCATAAAAAAGGATAAAACCACCTGCCGGAACAGTTACCGAGTCAGGATAGGTACTCGGAATTTCATACATAGCATCCGGATCAACAAGGTCGTCAGCCATAAAATAACCTCCGAGCATAACAGCTTCGCTGCCTGCATTATAAATCTCAATCCAGTCGGGATAATCTCCCTGCGGGCCCGGAAGAGCAGCATCGTTACTGGCCATAAACTCATTTATGTAAAGCTGGCCGTTTACATTGGTAGTCATTATAAAAAATGACAAAACCATTGTTAAAACTCCACTAATTAAAAAGTAATTTTTTTTCATCTTCATTTTGTTTTTAAAGTTTACAATTAATTTAATTTGCGATAAAGTTACAATTATTTCTCATTCCATTTATCAGTTATTTAATTATTTTCTATTTTATTACTAACCTACTGTCTCACCAATATACTCAGGCATATTATTTTCTATCAACTCCACTAATTTCCCGGTCTTAATCATCGCCGGAAAGA
>Ga0256913_10000769_pt1 | contig 16593 bp, 14 predicted proteins | sample Axial_MatmetaG_FD_185970 | JGI IMG/M metagenome (GOLD analysis project Ga0256913, IMG submission 185970) | Deep-sea worm associated microbial mat communities from Axial Seamount, Juan de Fuca Ridge, Pacific Ocean - Axial_Mat | ecosystem: Environmental > Aquatic > Marine > Oceanic > Microbial...
GTTGTCGCGGTAGCTTACCATGCCGAGATTCGGAACAAGCGTCGTGAAAGGATAATCGGCAATCTCCGGTTTGGCAGCAGACACAACTGAAAGCAGAGTTGATTTTCCCGCGTTGGGAAAACCTACGAGCCCTACATCACCAAGCAGCTTAAGCTCAAGTATTGCAGATAATTCAATCCCCTCTTCACCCGGCTGGGCATAACGAGGAGTCTGATGTGTTGCCGATTTGAAATGATCGTTTCCAAGACCACCACGACCGCCTTTTGCAAGAATATGTTCTTCATTGTGATTGGTTACCTCGAAAAGGAACTCTCCCGTTTCTCCGTTCTTCACAACAGTACCCAAAGGCACTTCAATTATTTTATCTTCGCCCTGAGCACCGGTTGAGCGTTGAGCACCTCCTGACATTCCGTTACCGGCAAAAATATGACGTTTGTATTTCAAATGAAGCAATGTCCAGTAGTTCCTGTTACCACGAACTATCACATGGCCTCCGCGTCCTCCGTCCCCACCGTCGGGCCCTCCTTTGGGAATGAATTTCTCACGCCTCAGGTGTGCCGATCCTGCACCTCCTTTACCTGAACGGCAGAATATTTTTACGTAATCAATGAAATTTGATGAAGCCATGTTGTTTAAGGTTAAAGAAGGGACGATACAAGTAACGTCCCTGCCTCAAATTAAATTAAAATATGATAAACATTAATGCGATAATTCACTCAACACTTTATCGATACGTGCAAATATCTCATCGATGCTTCCCGAACCGTCTATCTTTCTGAATTTCCCTTTTTTCTTATAAAAATCGATCACAGGTTCTGTTTTCTTGTGGTACACTTTCAACCGTTTCTTTATCACGTCAATAGTATCATCAGAGCGTCCGGCTATCTTGGCACGATATAATAATCGTTTTATCAGCTCTTCTTCGTCCACTTCAAGATCGAGCATAACCTTTACTTCCATTCCTCTTTCTTCAAGCAGATTGTATAGCATCTCTGCCTGTTCGAGAGTGCGGGGAAAACCATCGAAGATTATACCGGGAATATCTTTTCCCAAATTATCGATCTCATTGATAAGAATATCAGTAATGATCTCGTCAGATATCAGTTTCCCTTTATTGATCTTTGCCTTTATCCTGATTCCCAATTCTGATCCTGAGGCGATTTCATTCCGAAGCAAATCACCTGTGGAAATATGTCTTAATCCGTATTTTTCAATGATCTTTTTACTCTGAGTTCCTTTACCCGCTCCGGGAGGACCGAAGATTACTACATTAAGCATATAGCTATATTTTGGTTGGTTAATTTTCGATAACAGTATAAATATTCCTTAAATTCCTTCCATAACCATTATAATCGAGCCCGTATCCTACGATGAAATCATTGGGGATCTTAAGGCCGATATAGTCCAGTTTCATATCCTTTATATACGCATCGGGCTTAAAAAGCATAGTAGCCACCCTGACATCCTCAGGCTCCAGTTTTTTCAATTGCTCCACAACATTTGCAATGGTTATTCCTGTGTCAACAATATCTTCGAGAAGAACAATGTGCCTGCCTTTGATGTCCTCATTCAATCCTATTAGTTGTTTTACATTTCCGGTTGTTTTAGTGCCTGAATAAGAGGAGAGTTTTACAAAACTGATCTCACAATTAAACGACATCTCTTTCATAAGATCGGAAGCGAACATAAATGATCCGTTCAACACACAGATCAGCAACGGGTCCTTGTCGCGCAAGTCTCTTGCGATCTCCTGGGCTATTCTTTTGATCGCATTAATGATCCTGGCCTCGGTTATTGATATTTCAAAAACTTTGTCTAATAGTTGTACTTGCATCATTGTGTGGTTTTAAAAAGCCAAAAATAGCGAAAAATGACATTAGTCACAACTTTATGGTAATGCCTGAACAACCTGCCTTCAGCTCTTTTTAGTTTATCATTCATCAGGAGCCAGGTCCAGTGTCGTAATTACCGGATAGTGATCAGAAAGTTCAACTTTGTCGCGTATGTAATTGTATGCCTTGAATGACGGATCAAATAAAACATAGTCGATCCTGAATGAAGGTAGACGACCGTTGTATGTGCCTCCGAATCCTTTTCCCGCTTCCACAAATGCATCTTTCAGATTACCGCGCATGGAATGGTAAACATAAGATACAGGAGTGTCGTTGAAATCACCACATACAATTACAGGATAGGTGGAGTTCTCAATGTGTTTTTTTATGACATCTGCCTGGTTGGCCCGTCTTTTAAAAGCACGTGCCATTTTTTTAACAACCGGAACGACATCCTTTTCATTATCCAGTCCGTTAACCGATCTCATCTTCCCCAACGCATCAATATCCTGCTTGTTCAAACGTATCGATTCCAGATGATTGTTGAAAATCCGCACCGTTTTCCCCTTGATCCGTATATCCGTTTGGATAGAAAAATTCGTAGTATTCTCAAATCTCAAAACTTGTTTTTTCAGTATCGGATATTTGCTGAAAGTCGCCAGCCCCGCTTTGCCGATAGTATGTTTTGTATACTGATATTCGATATGCCTGTACGGGTATTGCTTCATTCGGTTTATTATGTAGTTTTCCGAAAATTTGCGATGATCGTTAGTTGCATAAAATTCCTGAAAACAGATAATGTCAGGATCTCTTTTCCTTATGTAGTCAAAAGTCTTGTCCAATATATTCTGCCTGCCCGACCAATGATACAGATCGAACATCTTTACATTGAATGTCATTATTGTCACAGGCTTATGTAGAGTTTGGATATCCTCGACAGTGTTACTGCTCCATTGAAATGTGTTCTGCCACTGTGTCCAGCCAATGAGAAATGCGATCAGCGGGATAAGTAACTGCTTCTTCATTCTTATCACCCAGTACAAAAGGACCAGAAAATTCAGGCCCCAGGCAACAGGAAACAGATATCCGGCAAAAGCAAACACATACATCCATGATGGATTAACATAAGCGCTTAATGTTATCACTACTAAAAAGGCAGCAATGAGCCAGGTTAATATCGTTGCTATGGAATGTATAAGTTTTCTCAAAGTTTTTAATGATTAATATCCTGATTTATAAAAAAACAAAACCTCAAAATGTTTAAAAAGAAATTACTGTTCGGGGAAAGATGCTAATTCTTGCTTGCATCGAAGAGAGTTTTTTTCTCTTCTTTGGATAAGCTGTTGTAACCGCTTTTTTTGATCTTTTCAAGTATTCTGTCAAGTTCTGCCTGTTTTTTTATCTTTTGTGCATTATATTCCAAATCGGTGAGGGGACGTTTGTAGGTCACTGTCATTTTTGATCTTTTTTTGAAGATACCGCTAACTTTTTCAATCAGCCTGCTGAATCCCACAGTTACATCTTTCCCTCTCTGCAAACGGCTTGCAAAATACCACCCGAAAGCAGCACCTCCGATGTGTGACAGATGTCCTCCTGCATTTTGAAGTGATGCTATACTGATCAGGTCAAGAATAAAATACACAAGAGCTATATATTTCAGTTTTACCTGGCCGAAAAACATCAGATAAACTGTGAAATCAGGGCGGTAAACAGCTGCAGAAAACAGTATTGCCATTATCGAAGCTGATGCTCCCATCAGTATAGAAGAAGGAAAATAAGAGTAGAGGACGGGAATAAGGTTATACGAAGCAAAATATACCAAAGCACCCGTAATGCCGCCTAAAAAGTAAACCCCGACAAGTTGCCGTGACGAGAAGAACGTCATAAAAAGTTTTCCGAACCAGTAAAGAACAAGGATGTTAAAAATAAAGTGGATGAATTCGTAATGAACGAACATGTAGGTGATGAGAGTCCATGGTTTCATCAGTAATGACATGGGGTTCGAAGGCACAGATATCCATTCAAGCAGAGGATAGTATGCCCTAGGACCGCCCGAAAAGGTAAAGAACACCTGCAAAAGCCTGATTACAACAAAAACTCCTACATTAATGTAAATGAACTTTGTAAGAGCTCCTCCCTGGTGATATGACATTTTTATTTCATCAACTATGCTCATTTTACACGGTTAATTGGTTTTCAAACTAGACTTTTGGAATAATAGATTAACAGACCCTAAATAATTCATTTCTGTATTTCATCAAAGATCATTTACCTCGTATGAGAGTGATAGTGCCGTGAAGCTTGTATTTCTCTTCTTTAATGAATCCCCGGGCATCAATGACATAAAAATAAACTCCGGGGGATGCTTCGCCATTGCCGATACGGCCATCCCACCCTTTTGCAGGATTTGATGATGAGAAAACTTTTCGGCCCCACCGGTTAAAGATGTCCATCTGGAATGTTTTCAACGACCTGTAAGCCACTTTGAACTCATCATTTACGCCGTCTCCGTTTGGCGTGAAGACATTCGGCACAAGTAATTCCGATTGATAAACTACAACCTCCTGAGGTTCAGAAGTGTCATCACAGGTGCTTACTTCATTTACAATATGAAGTATGTTTTGGTATGTTCCCGATAACTGGTAAGTATGCAGGGGGTTCATTTCAAATGCCCTGCCGTCACCGCCAAAATCCCATTCGTAAGCTAAGTTGTTCCCTTTCGACTCATCGCCATAAAACCTTACCACAAGCGGAGCAGAATGTTTCTGTGTCGTATCCATCTCATTCTCTATGCCACGACTTTCGGGTTCCTGAGTGAATATAGCTTTTACGGCTAAGGCAATGTAATGTATGGATGCCGTTTGTGTCAGTCCGAACTTAGAACCTACAGTGACCGAAATGTCAGAATCCTCAACAGGCGCATCAATACTGATCTGCTTATCGGTTTCGCCGGATACCGGATTGTCTTCATCAGGCCCTTCAGGCACAGATGCCCATGTGTAGGTCAATCCGTAATCCACGGTAACAGGAGCTCCGCCGGATGGATCGTAGTAGGTAAGTGTTTTAACAGTATCTTTTGCGTTCAGTTCAAGAGTGTAGCAATCTTCAGATACAGTTTCGATATCGGCAGAGGTGATCTCAGGCAGGAAAGCCCAGCAGGTATAAGTTCCTGATTCGCCGTTTCCATTGTCGTAGGAGACCCTGTATCCTGTTTCAGCCAAAGCAGAAATGGAAGATGAATTTCCCGTTTCGGTACTTACATGAATATCGAAACTGTTGTTGGCTGCATTGTAACGGTACCAGTTGAAAGTATACGGGCCTGTTCCGCCGGGAGTAAGATTTAAAGTTGCGGCATTTATGTTTGAGAAATAAAAAATAGTGTCATTTGCCGTCCCTGAAGGATAAGAGGTTGCCTCACCAAATATCGCCTCGGGGGAAGTTATCTGGGCATTAAGCCCTGCAGACATCATTAATAAAATTAACAATAACAACATGGCCACCCCTTCAGAGCCTGACCTTTTATTTTGTATGTGAAAAAAGTTCTTGTTAATCATCTATGCAACTCAAACTGGTATTTCTGATACTTTTCGAAAGACAATTAAATAAGCTGATCCAACCATCTTTGAAAACGATCTTTCAAATCTATAATATTTCTTTGGTAACATCTAATTTTTGCACTCCATTTTGAACAGGTACAATTTAACTTTGTTATTTTTGTAACGTAAAAAACTAAAGATATTGTGCAAGACTACCTCGAAGGACTGAATCCCGCCCAGAAAGAAGCAGTACTGAATACCGAAGGGCCGTCGCTGGTAATAGCAGGGGCAGGTTCTGGTAAGACACGGGTCCTTACAATGCGTATAGCTCATCTTCTGACAAAGGGTGTGGCACCCTATCGCATCCTTGCGCTTACCTTTACAAACAAGGCAGCCAGAGAGATGAAGGGTCGCATTTCAGCCATTGTTGGGGAGGGCATTGCCCGTCATCTCTGGATGGGAACTTTTCATGCAATATTTTCAAAGATTCTGAGGATAGAGTCAAAAAAACTTGGTTATCCCTCTTCTTACACGATATACGACACGCAGGACTCCAAGAACCTGATAAAGTCAATCGTGAAGAACATGAAGCTTGACAGTAAGCTTTATAAACCGGGAGAAGTGCTCTCAAGGATATCGGGTGCCAAGAACGATCTTATCACGCCACAGGCATACAGGAACGACACAAAACGTATGGATGCTGACAGGTTTTCGAGGAAGCCTTTGGTACATGAGATATATGCACGGTATGTGAATGAATGCAGGAAAAGCGGAGTGATGGACTTTGACGACCTTTTGCTGAATACAAACATACTTTTTCGTGATCATCCTGATGTGCTCGAGAAATATCAGGACCAGTTCGATTATATTCTTGTTGATGAGTATCAGGATACCAACTTGTCGCAATATTTGATAGTGAAAAAACTTGCCGAACGACATAAGAATGTGTGTGTTGTGGGGGATGATGCCCAGAGTATCTACAGTTTTCGGGGAGCCAAGATCGAGAATATTCTCAGTTTCAGGAATGATTATCCTGACTACAAACTGTTCAAGCTTGAACAAAACTACCGGTCAACCAAAAATATAGTGAATGCTGCGAACAGCATAATCCACAGGAACAGCAATCAGATACATAAAACAGTATTTTCAGAAAAGGAGGAGGGTAATCGTATCAGAATATTCAGTGCATACTCCGATGTGGAGGAAGGAATAATAGTTGCCAATGATATTTTTGAGACACAGATGAGAAGTCAGGCAGCTTATGAGGATTTTGCCATTCTTTACCGCACAAATGCACAGTCGAGGATAATGGAGGAAGCTTTGAGAAAAAAGAATATGCCTTACAAGATATATGGAGGGTTTTCATTTTACCAGCGTAAAGAGATAAAAGATCTGCTGGCTTATTTCCGGCTTGTAGTTAACCCGAACGATGATGAGGCGTTGAAAAGGATCATCAACTATCCTGCAAGAGGCATCGGAAAAACAACAATGGACAAGATTGAACTGTTTGCCGGGAACACAGGCCGGTCGTTATGGGCTATCCTTACAAACCCTGCACTTAATAATATCGGCTTCAATTCCGGGACCATAAAAAAACTGAAAGCCTTTACCGAAATGATCCTGGGTTTTGGCCAACTGTTAAACAAACTTCCGGCATACGATATTGCAGTTAAGATAGCAGAAGGTAGCGGTATGAGAAAATTCTTTCAGACCGACACATCGATCGAAGGCCAGAGTAAGCTTGAGAATGTGGAAGAATTACTGAACGGTATCAAAGAGTTCTCGGATGAGAGATCGGAGGAAGGGAAAGAGTACAATCTTGTTGATTTTCTTGAGGAGGTTTCTCTTCTTACCGATCAGGATACCGACAAAGATGAGGACAAGAACAAAGTAACACTGATGACCATCCATTCGGCCAAAGGACTTGAATTCAAATATGTTTACGTTGTGGGGGTGGAAGATGGACTGTTCCCTTCGCCCATGGCTATGGAGTCGCAAAAAGGATTGGAGGAGGAGAGGCGTTTGTTCTATGTTGCCGTTACAAGAGCAAAAGAACAGGTTTCGATATCGTATGCAAAGCAGAGATATAAATACGGGGAGTTGTCGTTCAGCAAGCCAAGTCGGTTTATCGGGGAGATAGATCAGCAGTATTTAGAGATCAAAGGTGATGCATTACCGGGTTTCGGACAGAAGAGATCGGCAAGGCCAAACTCGTTTAGGACAAGAAATAGCATCTCCTCATCGCCGTCAAAGCCCTCGTTCAATTATAAAAAAATAAGTAAAGGCCAGGCGACCAGTAATTCTACTGATTTCAGCGGAACTGCAGCAGGCAGGCTGAAGGAAGGGATGCTTGTACTGCATGAACGTTTCGGGAGAGGAAAGGTGCTGAACGTAACAGGAGAGGCTCCAAATGCAAAGGCAACGGTGCTTTTTGATAATGCGGGACAGAAACAATTACTGCTGAAATTTGCCAAACTTAAAATTTTGAATTAGCTTTGTCACAAAAGGCAGTAACCCACCCGGTTTACAATAAATCTTTCATTACTGCTGCAAGCATTTTAAAAGCAAAAACTCATACCGCTGCATTAAACACGACATTCAAATTGTAATTTAAGCAATAAGCCTGTTACTGATGGCGGGTGACAGTTATTTAAATATGATGGACTATAATTCAAACAGAAAAAAGCTGGTTCTTCCGGAGTACGGGAGGCACATACAAAAAATGGTAAACCATGCCCTTACCATTGAAGACCGTGAAGAGCGCAAGAAAAGTGTTCAGACGATAATTTCGGTCATGGGAAATATGTTCCCGCATTTAAGGGATGTAAGTGATTTTAAGCACAAGCTTTGGGATCATCTTGCAATAATGTCTGATTTCAAACTTGACATCGACTTCCCTTACGAACTGCCTAAACGGGAAAATTTATACACAAAACCCAAGAAAGTTCCTTACAGTGACCGCAACATCCGCTTTCGCCATTATGGCAGCCTGGTAGATCAACTGATCAAAAAGGCCATTGAGCTTGAGGATGAAGAGCTTAAGAAACAACTGGTAATGCTCATCGCTGCCCATATGAAGAAAGCTCTTTATCAATGGAATAAAGACAGTGTGACCGATGACCGTATTTTTGATGATATAAAAAGAATGTCGAACGGGAAGCTGTTAGTTGAAGAAGGCACTGTCATTCCTGACTACAGAGAAAACTCCTATCGCAACAGGAAAAAAAACCAGCAGAAAAAAAGAAATACAAACAAAAAAAATATATCTTAAGGGAAATTTTAACAGGTTTCTCTTATGAGTAGTTTTGTTATCGAAGGAGGCAGAAAGCTTCATGGTGATATAACACCGCAGGGTGCAAAGAATGAGGCACTTCAGGTCATTTGCGCAGCGCTTCTTACACCTGAAGAAGTGATCATAAAAAATATTCCCGACATCCTGGATGTCAACAATCTTATAGAACTCTTGTCGGAGCTTGGTGTAAAAACACGGAAGCTTGAGGCAGGAGTTTTTTCGTTTAAAGCTGAGGATGTCAATATCGAATTTCTGCAAAGTAAAGAGTTCAGCAAAAGGGCATCATCACTGCGTGGTTCAGTAATGCTGATGGGACCTCTGCTTGCCCGGTTCGGGAAGGCATATTTTCCGAAACCCGGTGGGGATAAGATAGGACGGCGACGCCTTGACACTCATTTTGTGGGTTTTGAAAAGCTGGGTGCCGAGTTCGAGTTCGATTCAAAAGATGTTTTCTACTCCGTAAAGGCTGACAAAATGAAAGGTACTTACATGCTCCTTGATGAAGCATCGGTTACGGGTACTGCAAATATTCTCATGGCTGCCGTTCTTACACCCGGGAAAACCACCATTTATAATGCTGCTTGTGAGCCTTACGTTCAGCAACTGAGCATCATGCTCACTTCAATGGGGGCAAAGATAGAAGGCATAGGATCGAATTTGCTTATAGTTACAGGAGTAAAGGAGCTTTCGGGTTGTACACATACCATACTTCCCGACATGATCGAGGTTGGCAGTTTCATTGGAATGGCTGCTATGACAGGCTCCGAGATGACAATAAAAAATGTGGGAATGGAACACCTTGGTATTATTCCTCTCTCTTTTCAGCGTATGGGAATACATCTTGAAAAACACGATGACGATATTTACATTCCTGCTCACGACCGTTACGAGATAGAGACTTTCATCGACGGCTCGATAATGACGATTGCCGATGCTCCGTGGCCGGGACTTACGCCTGATCTCCTGAGTGTGTTCCTTGTGGTTGCCACACAGGCAAAGGGCAGTGTGCTGATACATCAGAAAATGTTCGAGAGCCGTCTGTTCTTCGTCGACAAACTGATAGATATGGGTGCAAGGATTATTCTTTGTGATCCTCACCGGGCAACCGTGATAGGACTGAACAAAGAGAATCCTCTGCGGGGCACTACCATGACATCTCCCGATATCCGGGCAGGAGTGGCTTTACTTATTGCGGCGATGTCGGCAGAAGGGAAAAGTACTATCCATAACATTGAGCAGATAGACCGGGGATATCAGAATATCGATATCAGGCTTAATGCTCTCGGAGCAAATATCCGGAGAATTGATTAGTGTTTTTCAGGTTTGATGATCTGATTTGCATCAATTGTTTACAACAATAAAAAATATTTATGACAAACAACAATGAGATCGTTCCTGTTGAGATATTTTCAGGAACACAGGGAGAAGTTGATTTTTTACTGAGCATGCTTGAGGATGAAGAGATACAAACCTATTTGAAAGATGAATATGCAGGAACGATCGTTCCATATATTTCTCCCGGTGGTGCTGCTCCCATAACTATCGTTGTGTCGAGCGAAGATGCGGATAAGGCAATGGAGGTTGTGAAAGAATATTTGGACTCAAAAGAACCGGATCAATAATTTTGATCAGGAAAAGTATTAAAGAAACATCCTTTATTTCGGGATTTATGATCATAGATTTACTAAATCTCCGGCAAGGATCGGGAGTTCTCAAGGATTGATCCTCTGTTTGTAAAAACATATCGTGAAAACTAATGTGTTTCGCGAAAAAATGATCAAAAGAAATGAAAAGGGTGCTTGTAACAGGCTCTACAGACGGAATAGGCCGTGAAACAGTTTACAAACTGGCTTCCATGGGCTACAACGTTATTGTGCACGGCCGTTCATCTCAAAGGGTTGGCAATACAGTGTCAAAGATCAGGAATAAATATCCCGGGGTTTTGTGCAATGGAATTGTATCCGACTTTTCATCTTTGAAACAAGTAAAAAGAATGGCTGATGAGATAATTCATCGTGATTTAGTGCCTGATATTCTGATCAACAATGCAGGAATAATCGCTGACAGTTTTGAATTATCGGATGACGGGTTTGAAATGACATTTGCGGTCAATCATCTTGCCCATTTTTATCTTACTCTTTTATTGATCGGATATTTACCTGAAAATGCCCGTGTCATCAATGTGTCATCAATGATACATGCCACTTCGATTGACCTTGACAAACTGAATGACAGAAATTCCTTTGATAGTGTGAATGCCTATTCGTGGTCGAAACTATGCAATGTGCTTTTTACTTACAAGCTTCACAGGATACTGCAGGAAAAGAAAAATATTACAGTTAATTGTCTTCATCCCGGAGTGATAAATACAAAAGTGTTGATGAAAAGCTGGGGTTCCATAGGTTCTCCTGTCAGGGAAGGTTACAGAATGCCGGTGTTTGCCGCAACAGGGCCTGAACTGCAAAATGTATCCGGTGCCTACTTCCGTGACGGAAAACAACAGCGCTCTGCACAAGTAAGTTATGATGAGGATCTACAGGATGAGTGCTGGAACAGAAGTATTAAAATGATCAGGAAGGCAGGATTTGATGTGCCGGAACTGTAAAGGCTTTCAACTTCCTGGCAAAAAAGTTCTTACAAAAAGAGATGTTGAAAATATTTTGGTGTAAAAAAAAGGCAATTTCATAAAAAAATAAAATTATCACTTTATTTCTTCGCTTAAAAGTCATAGATTTAATATCTCATCCACATATTGTAATCTCATGTTCAGTTTTAAGAAGTATATTCTTTTGATTGTGATATTTTTGTCTTCTGTCCTGACATTTGCTCAGATAGATTTTGGTAAACTTTCGGAAGAGCAGATATACAGAAAAGGGAACAAATACAACACATGGTCGGTAACGGTTGGTTTCGGGCCTGTGATCTATTATACCGATGTGATGGATTATACGATTTTCCCTAAAGATCATTGGAGATTTGGCCCATCGATAATGGTAAGCAAGCAGTTCAACAGGCCCTGGGGGGTCGATGCTCAGTTTTTAACCGCAAACATGTACGGGCAGAAGAATCACAGGTACTTTGAAGGCAGTTTTATGGAAGGAACGATAAATCTTACTTTCTCCATTAATCAGTTTGCTGCTTTCGGACCGATAGCCGATAAGTGGGATATTTACGGTAAAATAGGAATAGGAGCTGTATTCTTCAGAAGTACGCAAAAGTCTATATCTGATCAGATACTTGGTATCGATACATTAAAACAGGGAGATGTTCTGAGGGTACGGAATGTTTACGATTACGTTTCTTACCCCAGGCCTGAAGATTGGGAGGATGATGATTATCTGGCAATTGGATATGAAAATGACGCTTCAAACACTCCTCCTTTAAAAGAGAAGGGCCGACAGGCCGAGATAGTTCTACCGTTCGGTTTTGGTGCGAGATATCGTCTTAGTCCGAGCTTTGACCTTGGAGTTGAGATAATGATGCACAGCATTGCTGCCGATAATTTTGATGTGAACCTGACCGGTGCCGATAATGATGCTTTCATGTTTTCTTCATTCAATATACGATACAAGTTCGGTAAGAAGAACAAGCGTCATCCGGTATGGACATACAAAGATTTCAATATTGCCTATAAACAGAAGAGAGAATTTGATCCTCTTGCAACCAAACTCGATTCTCTGAAGCAGCAGCTTGATTCAATTGCCGTAAACGATTCTGTCGTTATCGACACAACACATATCTTCACCCAAACTGTTGTTTACGAGGAAGGTGTTTCTGCATCCGTATTTTTTGACTTTGACAAGTCAACAGTTTCACGGCGAGGGAAGAAAGAACTGGCTAAGGTTGCCCGGGCTATGGAGAACGATACAACCATCAGGATCTATATAGTGGGTTATTGTGATACCCGTGGAACGGATGATTATAACTACAGGCTTAGCCAGCGAAGATGCAATGCAGTTAAAGATGTTCTGGTGCACGATTTCGGAATAAACAGTGACCGGTTCATCATAGAGCCTAAAGGAGAAAGTGAATTGCTGTCGGATACAGGAAAACTTAAACCTCGTGGTCTGCACATGGTTAACCGCAGGGTGGATCTCTTTATGATAAAGAAATGAGCAGATTAACGTATGTAATTAAACTCTCTGTATTTTTTCTCTTTGTCCTGACTCAGGTACCTGTTTACGGACAAAGAGATGATGACTTTGTCATTCAGGAGTATATGCGTTATTCGCGCGAGAAAAAATTCAACTCATGGTCGGTAGGTGTGGGTTATGGCCCGATGATAATGTATACCGATATAACAAGCTATACCCTTTTCCCGAATGAGAGGTGGAATATGGCCCCGATGATCAGGGTTACTAAATATCTTAATCCTGCATTTGGATTCGAGTTTCAGTTGTTAGGAGGTAACATGTACGGCTCAAACGTCGGATACTATTTCGAAGGTAACCTGATCGATTATACAGTAAGTCATGTAGGGGTAATCAATCAGATGCTTAACACTCCGGGACCGAGAAAAGACAAGTGGAATTTTTACTACAAGATAGGATTCGGTGCTACCGCTTTCAGATCAAAGCTTTATCACTCATCAAATGATTCTCTTGTCATGGTTCGTGATTTCAGTGGTGATACAACTGATCTCAGATATGTTGTTCTAGGGTATGATATTTATGATCCGGATAAGAAATCAGCGCGTGAGCGTGCTTTGCTCATTCCTGTGGGGGTGGGTGTTCAATACCGGATAAACCGCAGTTTTGACATCGGTCTGGAGATGACAATGCGTTTTAGCCTGTTCGATAAATTCGATAATATTCTTGCCGGAGCGACCAACGACAGCTATTGGTATACCAACCTGAATGTTTCCTACAAGATCGGAAAGAAGGATAAGAGACATAAACGATGGACTTACAGGGGTTATGATTTCAATATTTTCGGTCTTAAGAAGAAAGATCCCCTTAGTGATGAAGTAGCTGCTCTTGAGGACAGTATTAAGAGTTATGAGGCAGACAGGCCAATTAAAACCGATTCTGTTTACATCATTCATAACCTTAAGAAAATATACGGAACACACTTAATCTACTCTGTCTATTTTACAACCGGGGGAACAAAGGTTGACCGTGAGGATCTTGACTACATTGCCGAAGCAGCAATTCAGCTGATGAAGAATAAGGAATGGAAAGCTGATTTGACAGGCTTCTCTGATGATACAGGACCGGCAGACAAGAATATGGAACTTAGCCGTAAACGTTGTGAAGTTGTTAAGGATATTCTTGTTCATGATCTCGGGATTCAAGCTGAAAGGTTGAATGTGATTCCAAAAGGAGAAACAGAACTGTTATCACCAACCGATAAACTCTCACCACGTGGGCTGAACATGGTAAACCGCAGAGTTGACATTGTTATACGAAAGAAATAACGATATTAAGATCATCATACAGATCGTAAATATTTTTCATTTCTACCAACTATGAGGGATATCGGTGTATCTGTCAAGCGTTATCATTTTTATTTGTTGTTTCGATACAACATATTTAAAGCAAAAGCATTGTCTATATACAACAACTGTTTCAAAAAAACGAACACAAAGAATCAGAAACTATCTCTTTTTCAGGGTAATGTAGCGATAAGTCAGTCCGCTTTTTTCATCAACAAAGGGGCCTTCATTTTCTTTCACTTCCCATACTTCATTTTTTAATTCAGGAAAGAAGGTATCAACATCATCAAATGAATGATCTATGACAGTAAGATAGATTTTATTTGAGAAAGGCATAAACGCTTTGTAAATCTCACCTCCGCCTATAACGAACAGCTCTTCTTCACCGGAAGTATTTCTCAGAACTTCCTCAACAGAGTTATAGGCATCACATCCTTCAGCCCGGAAATCTTTACGGCGGGTTAAAACAATATTCCTTCGGTTTGGTAAAGCGCCTTTAGGCAGGGCTTCAAACGTTTTGCGTCCCATAATTATTGTATGGCCGGTCGTGAGCGCCTTGAAACGTTTAAGATCACCGGATATGTATGCAAGCTGGTCGCCCTTGCGGCCGATACCGTTATTTTTGTCTACGGCTACTATGATCGATATTTTGGGGCTCATAGGGAAATATCATTTAATGATTAATATGCAAAATATCATATCTGTTTTCACCTCACCCCACATGTAATACCAAAATCATTTTTAACTTTTCGTATTTCCCCTCTCCTGAGAGGAGAGGGGGATTAAGGGGGTGAGGTGGTACATAATTTATTCAAAAACTAAAGGCCTATTCACAATTATTGATATGTTGTTCATTTATTAACCCCCTCTTATCCCCCTGAAGGTGGAAGAAACTTTAGTTAAACAGATATCTCACCCTTGATGTGAGGGTGGGCGGTATAGTTTTTCAGTTGAAAATCTTCAAATTCAAAATCGTCAATGCTTTTTACTTTTGGATTGATCTCCATCACCGGAAGAGGATATGGGTCGCGTGTGAGTTGAAGCTTTACCTGTTCGATATGATTGAGATAAATATGTGCATCACCAAGCGTGTGAACAAAATCCCCAAGCTTTAATCCTGTTACCTGAGCAATCATCATGGTGAGGATAGCATAAGAGGCGATGTTAAACGGCACCCCGAGAAAAATGTCTGCGCTTCGCTGGTACAACTGACAGCTCAGTTTGCCGTCAGCTACGTAGAACTGAAAAAGAATATGACATGGTGGCAATTGCATGTCGTCAAGCTGGCCAACGTTCCATGCACTAACAATATGACGGCGTGAGTTCGGGTTCTGCTTTATCGATTCTATCACCTGTGCTATCTGATCGATATTACCCCCTTTGTAATCAGGCCATGAGCGCCACTGGTAACCGTATATCGGCCCAAGCTCACCGTCCTCTTTTGCCCATTCATTCCAAATACGTACTCCATTCTCCTGAAGGTACTTAACGTTGGTTGATCCTTTCAGGAACCACAAAAGTTCATGAATAATTGACTTCAGATGTAATTTTTTTGTTGTAAGCAAAGGGAACCCCTCTGCCAGGTCAAACCTCATCTGATGCCCGAAAACGCTGATAGTACCTGTTCCGGTACGGTCTTCCTTTTTAACTCCTTCATCCAGTACACGCTGTAACAGGTCAAGATATTGCCGCATTGATATTTGATTTAAATTTTTTGATGTGTAAAAATAGGAAAAGTAATTTTAAGCCCGATACAATAATCAGATTTTACTTTCAACATTTTATCACAAACAGAATAACAGATACTAATGTTAAAATTAACAATGAAAATCAGCAGGGACACACGACCGTGCGTCCCTGCTGATCTATAAAAATTGTATCCTTCTTATTATTTCTATTTTTTGATCCTGTTCCTTACCCTTACGGCAAAGTTGTACATCACGGGAGCAAATATCAGTGTAAGCACCGTTGACGTTGACAATCCGAATATCACTGTCCATGCCATCGGTGACCAGAAATCGGCGTTGTCTCCTCCGAAATAAACGTGAGGGTTAAGCTCAGTCAGCAATCCGAAAAAATCGAAGTTCAGCCCTATTGCCATAGGTATCAGTCCCAGAACTGTTGTGATGGCTGTAAGCAGAACAGGGCGCAAGCGGGTCTTTCCTCCGCGTACAACAAGCTCTATTTCTTCCTCTTCCGGCAGACGGCCGTGTTCTTCTATGGACAATTCCTGCTTTCTGCTCTTTCTTAACAGATCGATGTAATCGATAAGCACTATCCCGTTGTTCACCACAATACCTGCGAGTGAAACTATTCCCACTCCTGTCATCAGTATCACAAAGTTCATATTGAAGGTGCCTAACCCCATGAATACACCGATCGTACTTAATCCTACCGTTCCGATGATGATCATCGGCTTAACACCGGAGTTGAACTGTGTGATCAGTATCATTGATATCAGAGCTATTGCCAGCAGCATGGCAACGGCAAGAAAATCGG
>Ga0256913_10000770_pt1 | contig 16582 bp, 11 predicted proteins | sample Axial_MatmetaG_FD_185970 | JGI IMG/M metagenome (GOLD analysis project Ga0256913, IMG submission 185970) | Deep-sea worm associated microbial mat communities from Axial Seamount, Juan de Fuca Ridge, Pacific Ocean - Axial_Mat | ecosystem: Environmental > Aquatic > Marine > Oceanic > Microbial...
CCAGTAGTCATTGATTTTATAGCTTGCCTTCGGCCGCAGGTAGCAATCATTGTCGGTGGGGGAGTAATAGGCAAAACAGGAAAGGGTCAGGTTCTGGTTAAGCAGCAGCTTGGTCAGCCGCAGGGTAAAAATTGAGTGGGAACGGTCCTTCCCGGCCATCCCGGCCGGCAGCGTCCGCTGGTAGTCGGCATAATCATCCATATATTCCAGATAGTACTGCAGGCCGCCGGTAAAATCGCGGCCCAGCTCGTGCTCGAAGCCGGCCAAAAACCGCCATTCACTGTTCCTGACGTAAGGATCATCTCCCTGCCGGTCGTCAAGGGAATCATAGTAGCCCGCTTCCACGTTGCCCAGGCCGCCCAGCAAATCGCTGCGCACGCTGGCCCCGTAGACCCGCAGCCGCGGGTAAATCAGGCGGCCGCTGCGGGGATTGAATCCTTCCGGAGTTTTCCAATAGCCATCGTAAGCATAGAAAGCGGCTTCAATGCCGTTGATGGTCCGGTACAGGCGAACCGCCCATTCATCGTCATCAAAAAAAGCATCCCGGTCCTCGTCGTGGAAAACATGGTCACGGCCGGCGGTGCGGCCCAGCAGGGGATTCCAGTAGGACAGCCGGTTGCCGTCGATATAGTCAGAACCGTTAAACAAGGGTAGATAAACAAGGTCAAGATTGACCAGGTCGAGGAAGACGCTGACTTTCACGGCATCGGCAGGAGCTTTCAGGTACTCAGTATCCCGGCCGCAGAAAAAGGACTTCCAGTCTTTGGGGAAAAGGTCATTGACAAACAGCAGGTCGCCGGTTCCCCAGGTCAACACTTGACGGCCGAGCTTGACATCGACAAAATCAAGCGGGGAAAAAATCAAGGACAATTCCCGCACCTCAGCCAGGTAGTCATCGACAACCGGATCAACCAGGAAGTCATTTTTGAACTTTACCAGCCCCCAACCGAAATCGGCATTCAGCTCCACCTGCAGCCGGGCTTCGGCCAGAGAGGTATGCTTCTCGTGAACCGGGTCCACCAGCCGACGGCCGGCCCGCAGGTCGAAAAAACCGCTGCCGTCGATGCCGGCACCATCCAGGAAGCTTCGCACGGATGACCATGGATTGGCGGTTCCAGCCGCCGCCGGACGGCAGCAGCAACAGATGACCACGAAAACCAGCAGTAACAGATGACACTGCCGTCGGCCGCAGGCTGCCCTACAACTCATCTTCTTACGGCCCGCGGCGGCCGGCGCAGGTAGCGTTCGGTAAAAATATTCTCTTTCAAACCAATATCGTAGCTGATACGGCTGAATTCGCTGACCGTCTGCCCGCCGCCGGCCAGATCTTTCACCCGGGAGCGGATAACGGTGGGATAGCCCTGAATATCTTTTACCTCCAGGGCTTCCACCACCCGGTACAGCTGTCCTTCCCGGTCCAGGTATTCCGCCTTCATGGGCATGAAGGTTTTCCGGTCAATCCAGATTTTATAGGAGGAAAATTCCACCGACCGCGGGTCCTTGGGAATATTGTTCAAGACATAGTACTGGTCACTGGTTTCCACCAGTTCATGGCTGTCCTCATCAATTCCCCGGCCGGAAACGTCTTCATAAACGAAATTGGAGCCAACAAAACTGGTTCTCTTGTCGGAGGCGGCAATGCGCTTGACCAGGTCAAGGGCCGGCAGATACAGCCAGCGGTCGTCGTCCTTCCCCGGGTGTTTGTGCACCAGGTAAACCATTTTGCGTACGTCGGCCGGCTTCTTGAAATAGACGTAAAAATCCTGCTCGCCGCCGTCTTCCAGATCATAGCGGAGAATGGTAAACTCCCGCCGGCGCGTCCGTCCCTGGGCATCGGTGATCACCATTTTAACCGTCGCCCGGCCATCTTTGCCGGCATAGTAGGCCGCCAGGTTGGCCCGCTCGACAATCTGGTCAACGGTTAATGATTCAGCCCCCAGGAGTACGGAGGGGAGAAAAAAAACCAGCAGCAGCAATCCACCCATGACGAAACTCGCCGTTCTATTCTTTTTCATCTTATACCTCCCTGCCGCCTGACTGCGGCTTCAGCTTGCGGAACATGGTTTTCTTCATCAGGGTCAACAGCGACGGAATGATGATCATGGTTGCCAATCCCGAAATCGCCATAATGCTGGCCAGGAAAACACCCACGGTTTTGTAAGGCATCAGGGGAGCCAGCATCAGCGGGGTAAAGCCAACGGCAATGACGATCACATTGCGGGTAATGGCCCGGGACGGCTCCTCAAACATGGCCCGGGAAGCGGATTTCCAGTTGCCGGTTTTGGCAAAGGCAGCCCGGGACCGTTCGAGAAAATGGATGGCAAAATCCACCGCCATCCCCAGGGTCAGGGACGAAAGGACCGCCACCGGCATATCGTAGTCCTTGCCGATCAGGCCGATAAAACCGTAAATCAGGGCAATGGTAATGGAAAGGGGAACCATGGCCACCAACCCCCAGATGAAAGAGCGGAACAAAAAGGTCATCATGATCAGGACGATCAGAAAACTGCCCATCAGGGATTTAAACATTCCGGTCACCATCTTGTCCTGCCAGACGACGTTCAGATAGGTCAAACCGGCCCAGCGGTGGGTCAGGCCGGCAGGCGGCGGATACCGGGTGAAAAACTGTTCGACGTTGGCAGCCACCTTTTCCATGTCCTGGTTGTCCCCCGATTTCAACTGCACCCAGATATTGGCCTTCTGGTAGTTCGGGGTCACCAGGTGCCACAGGTCGTCCGGCTTGTGGCTGTTCTGAAAAGAGATCAGGCACTGGGCCACCGCCGCCGGGCTGTCGGGAACCCTGAACTGCTCCGGCCGCCCGGAATAAAGCTCCTGGTGCACCTTTTTCACCACGTCAACAATGGAGTTGCTCTTGCCCACGGTGCCGCTGGCCGCCAGTTCCCGCTGCAGGTCGGCAAGGTAGCGCAGCACGTCCGGACGCTTGAACACCTCATGACGCTGCTGCTGGGCCTCCACTACTTCCAGCACCGCCTGCCAGGCATCATATTGATCATCATCCACGGCCCGGTCCAGCTCCCTGCCGGCCAGCGCCGCCAGTTGTTGCAACAGCTGGTCATAGCTCTTCGAAGAAGAACTCAGTTCATCCAGGGATTTGCCGACTATCGGCAGCACCGCTCCGCCCGCCGTTTCAGGGGCAAGTTTTTCCGCCAGGCGGGCATACAGCCCCGGTTTCAGATCGACAATCTTTTCAGCCTTTTCTCCAGCCTCCAGCACCAGGTAGGCTTCATAGGTGCCGCCGAAGTGCTGATTGAGGATGCGGTCGGCCACCCGGATGGGATGGTGGGGCGTAAACCATTTGACCGGGTTGTCATTGACCCGGATTTTGGTAATCCCGTACACCGCCACCACCACAACCATGAGGCTCAAGATGACGAGAAGTTTGGCATGCTCATAGGTCAGACGGCTGAACCAGCGCAGCTGACGGGCAATAAAATTGTCCTGAATGACGGCATCCGGGGAAGCGGGGGCGCCGAAATTTTCCAGACTTTCTTCACTCATCAGCATCACGTAAGCCGGAACAAAGGTCATGGTCAGCACCCAGGCCAGCATGATGCCCAGAGCAACAAAAAGGCCAAAAACCCTGACCGGAGGAATGGGAGTCAGAACCATGGACAGGAAGCCGGCCGCGGAGGTCAGCGAAGTGTAGAGCATCGGCGTAAACAGCTCGCCGAAAACAAACTCGATGGTTTTTCGCCGATCCCTGATTTTCTGATATTCATCAAAAAACTCCGAGAGGATGTGAATGCTGTCAACCACCGAGACCGGCATCAGGAAGATAGGGATCATGGAACTCATGATATGCAGGGTGTTGCCGGTGCCAATCAACAGGCCCATGGTGCAGATGACGGAAACCATGGCGACAATCATCGGCGCCAGAATGAGGCGTATTTTCCGGAAGAAGAAAAGCATCAGCAGAAAAATGAGGATCATGGCCACCGGCGCCGAAATGGCCATCTGGATAAACATCTCCACCCCGAAGGTGTCTTCAGCCACCGGCAGGCCGGTGATCAGGTAGCGCTCGCTGCCCGCAAAAGTAGCAATTTTTTGACGCAGCGCCTGGCGGATTTTATAGGCCAGGTCCTTGCTGGTTATCGGAATGTAAATGCAAAGCGCCTTGCCGTCCTCGGAAACCAGGGTGCCGTTGAGCAGCGGGTTGTCCCGGGCCAGTTCCCGGATTCTCAGGGCTTCCTGCCGGGTTTTCGGCGGCCGGTCCATCAGCCAGGAAAACCGCACCTGGCCGGGTCCTCCCTGTTCGATGCTGTCCACGTTGCCCGGAGCAATCAGGTCCCGCTTGACGACGCCGATCCGCCGCCCGGGATGTTCGGGGTCGTCCCAGGTCAGGGTCCGGATAAATTCCGTCAGTTCATGAACCCGGCTAAGCGTCTGCGGGTTGAAGACGCCATCGGCATCCTTTTCATTGACCACGCCCAAAACAATAATGTCATGCAGACTGAACTCTTTTTTTACCTGATGGTGAAAAATCCGCACCGCTTCTTTTTCCGAAAGCATATTTTCCGGATCGGTATCCACGCGAACCCGCACCATCAACACACCCAGAACGATGGTCAGCAGCACCATCGACCAGACAATCGCTTTGGGATGCCTGATTGAGGCCACAATCATCCGCTGGCTCAGTTTCATTCACTCCTCCTCAACCACAATGCGCCTTTAATCTTCAGCACAGAAAATTCTTTCCAAAGCCGCCATCATTTCCACCACCCCCTCGTCAACAATGCGATTATAGATGACATTAGCTTCCTTGCGGGACCCAATGATTTCCTGACGGCGCAGGATATTGAGGTGCTGGGAAACATTGGCTCCGCTGCAATCCATGGCAGACAACAGGGCCCCGACGCTAAGTTCCCGGTCCTGCAACAGACAGAGCATTTTCAGACGCACCGGGTGGGATATCGCCTTGAAAAGGCCGGCCATTCGGGATATTTGTTCTTCATTCATGTTTTCACCTCATCAAATATAAAGTATTTAATTAAATACTTAATAATGATTGCGCTGTCAAGAAAAAAATTAAAACTCAACTTTCTGTGTTGTTTTCGCTGCTGTCCGGCATGTATTTTGTGGACCTATTCTTCGGCTTAACCAAGGTGATTTCGGCTGCGACATCGTGAGATGCCGTTGCTTTTTCCGGCAAGTGGAGCGTAAAAATTGCTTTGTTTGAGCCCTGGAAGGGCAAGTTTGGCAACTTTAGCGTCATGAACCGTTGAAAAAGCAGGCAATCGAGCGCCAGAAGCGCCGAAATAAGCCTGGGTTAAGACAATAAAAACTTACCGGACAACTATGATCTTAGATGTTTCGGCGTGGTTCTCGCTCATTCTCGCCGGCCGTTCATGGCCGGCTCCGAGGCGTCCACCGCGAATCACCGTAGCGGTGATTCGTTCGGCGGCTAAAACCGCTGTGAGCCTAGCCCAGACATCCAGTAAAACATCCTAAGGTAATGCATGTCAGAAAGTTGAGTTTTAAAAGTTCATGCAGTTTTTGACTATCAATGCCGATAGGATGATTATTCGGCATCGGTTGCCGACATGATATTTTCAATCCAGAATCATCAGCCAGCAGACGACAAAAAAATTTCATCATGAAATGATCTGCCCATGACTTCATTCATGTCACAGCTCAGCCACAATCTGGGCCTTAAAATTGAAGAGCATTCCTACATCCTCAACTACCTGGGAGCCCTGCTGGTGCTGATCGGCCTGATGATGTGCCTTCCTCTGGTTCCCTACTGGATCTATGATGAAGGCGGCCACCGGATATCCGCCCTGACGTTCATCCTCCCCGCTTTGGCCTCAGTAGTCCTGGGGGTGCTGATCCAGAAAAACTTCTCTTATAAAACCCCGTCGGTTATGGGAGCAATGATCATTACCGCCCTGGGCTGGATTCTGGTTGGCATCATCGGCGGTTTTCCTTACATGCTGGGCCTGCATAAATCTTTTATCGACGCCTTTTTTGAATCGGTCAGCGGCTTCACGACCACCGGCATCACCGTCTTTGAAGGCCTGGACGCCATGCCCCGCTGCATTCTTTTCTGGCGCTCTTTCACCCAGTGGCTCGGCGGTCTGGGAATACTTTCTTTTTTCATTGCCGTCAGTTTCCGGGGCGGCAGCACCGCCGCCGTCCTGTTCAGCTCCGAAGGGCACAAAATCGATGTCTCGCGCCCCGTCCCCGGGATTTTTCACACCCTGAAAATCCTGTGGAGCATTTACGGCGTTTTTACCCTGGCCTCCTTTCTCTGCTTCTGGGCCGGCGGGATGAATTTTTTCGACGCCCTGAATCACTGCTTCACCTGCATTTCAACCGGGGGATTCTCCACCCACGACCTCAGTTTCGACTTCTGGGCCCGGCATCATTACCGCTACGCCTGGTTTCTGGAATACTCAGCCATCATTTTCATGCTCGCCGGCGGGGCCAACTTCCTCATCCACTACAAGGTTTTTACCGGAAATACGGCGGCCATTTTCAGGGATTATGAAATGAAATGGTACTGGTCGTTTATTTTCGGCGCCCTGGCCCTGGTCGTCATGGACCATCTCATTATTTTTGCCCGCCAGGAAGTCAGGAGCTTAAGCCTGCTGCACCACCTTTTCCGCACCGCCCTGTTCCAGGTCAGCTCTTTGATCAGCAGCACCGGATATTTAACCACTGACATCAACGCCGCTTTTTTCCCCGCCCTGAGCAAGCAGGTTTTACTGGTACTCATGGTCATCGGCGGTTGCGTGGGTTCCACCTCCGGCGGCATTAAAGTTCTGCGGGCGGCATTTTTATCCCGGTTGTTCTCAACCCACCTTCGTCGCCTTTCCCTCCCCCGACAGGCATCCGTGCCCCTGGTAATTTCCGGCAAAGTTATTTCTGAAGCGGAAATACAACGGGTGGCCGCCCTGTTCTGGAGCTGGATGGTCATCATCGTCGCCGGCAGTTTTATCACCGCCGCCTTTTCCGACCTGAGTCCCTGGCAGTCTTTTTCCGGCATGATTTCAGCCATGGGCAACATGGGACCTTTTTACTTCTCCGTCCACAAAATGGCTTCATTAAACTGGGTAGTCAAATTCACCTATATCATGGGCATGCTGGCCGGCAGGCTGGAAATCCTGCCACTGGCCATGCTCTTCGCGGCGGTTTTCAGAAGGCAGTAGCAGAAGTGCTCCAGCATTGTTTTCACCCGCAGATCAAGCTCATCAGAACCATAATATTTCAGCCGCTGCCGAGAGACGACGACAACGCTGTCCCTTGACTTTTCCGCCTCTCTAAGCTTACAAAGCGAATAAGCTTCCCCTTGGAAAAATCCGGACCGCAACGTTCCACAAGCATGTCAATCTCTCAAAAAGAAAGGATTTTCACCTTGAGCAGACATCCCCGGCATTTTCTTCACATTTTCACCCAAACTCTAGTCTTGCTTTTCATCATCTATGGCTTGCTGCTGCCCGCATATCCTGCAGCCGGCAGCAACGAAAACCGGCAACATGTCATTCCTCAACGAATCATCTCACTATACGGAGGGCTTACGGAAACCCTCTACGCCCTGGGACTGGGGCCACGTATTGTCGGGGTGGTCAACAGTGATGACTACCCACCCGAAGTGTTACAAAAACCCCGGGTCGGCACTCATTTCAACCCCAGCATTGAAAAGATTCTTTCCCTGAATCCGGACCTGGTGCTGGCTAAAAATCGCCGGGGCCGGACTGCCGAAGCCCTGACCTACCTGGAAAAAGCCGGCATCAGCATTTTTACCGCCGACCCCCATACGCTTAATGATTTTTACAGTTTACTGAAAACGCTCGGAAAGATGTTTCACTGTCCGGAAAAAGCGGCGGCGCTCATTGATAAATACAATGAAAAATTGGCGGAAGAACGGCAAAAGGAAGGGATACAAAAATCTGCGAAACGGGTTTTTTTTGAAGTGCGCTATCATGACCACGCTTTGATTGCCGCCGGGGCAAAATCCATTGTCAACGAAATCATTCACTTGGCCGGGGGCGTCAATATCGTTGAAACACCCAGGCAACATGTCAATTACAGCATTGAGACCTTGCTGAGCAAACAGCCGGACGTTTATATTGTTCAACGGGGGCCAATGAACAAGTCGCCGCTGCCCGCCCAACGCCCTCTGTTTAAAGACCTGACTGCGGTACGGGCAGGACAGGTTTTCTGTGTTGACGAAAAAAAATATTCCCGGTTTGGCCCCCGCACCATTGACGCCATCATTGAACTTACAGACATTCTGCGTCAAAACGCCGCCGGGGACCCGCAACACCGGTAGCTTGCCCTGTTACCAAACAAATGAAATTGCATCTCCCTAGGTTCCAGACAAGATACAGGACAGGATCAAGCCCGCCATTTTACGACAAGTGAACATTTTTGATCGTACTGTTCCCATCCAGTTCCCGCCGGGGTGAGAAAACCTCCGGCAGACCGCCGACAACAGACAATACAGTCCGGTTAAAAAAACCTGTATGTGACAACCGGTGCTGTTTTCACTTTTTTGGCGCCAGCTTACCTGTTTTCCCATCGGCTTATGACGCTAAAATTGCCAAACTCACCCTACCAAGTTCAAACAAGGTAACTGTTACACTTCAATCGTCGGGAAAAAACAACGGCAGCCCACGATGTCGCTACCGAAAACAGCACCGGTTCCGACACAGAATGCTAGACAAAAAACATGCCGGACATTGCTGCGTTGAAACCAAGAAAAAGGAATCGCCCCATTCTATCTGCATAAGACAGCAATCGCCCGGCATAGACTAAGGAACAGCAACAAACCGGCCTCCGGCGACGGTCGGAGAAGCTACTCGTGAAAATAAAACCAAACAGCAATGAAGGAACCAGGATAAGATGTAGTCAGCGGGCCCGTCGCCGCGGTCTTGGCCGTGGGCGGCCAATATTGGCCGGCGGCCGGGGTTTGGGAACCGGCTGAATAGTTACCGGCCCATGAGGGGGTTTTCCGGGAGGTTTGCCGGGACGGTGCGGCCGGTCCGGCCGATAATCAGGATCATGATAATAAGGAGGAGGATAGTAATAGCCGGGCCGGTAGTGGTAGCCATGGTAGACCGAATAATGGCCGGCAGAAACGTAATGGGTTCCGTCGCTCTCGCAACCAGCCAACAGGAGAAGAACCCCGCCAAGAAACAGAAACAGGCCGAAATTTCTGATTTTAATCATGGTTTCTCCTCCTCCGCGGCAAAATTCCAGGGTTGGAGGATCAGCAAAGCGCCGGTACTGTCGGTGATCAGGGCGGTGTCCGGATTGTCCGGCGACTGACCGGGAGCCAGCAAAACCCTACCCCCCAGGGCCGAAACCCGGGAAACCAACTGACCGGCATTTTCAACCCGAACGGCCGGCACCCAATTGCCGCTGAAAGTCTTCTCCTGGACTTTGCGAATGCCGGCCCGCCACTTGTCCTCATTAATGAGAACAACGTAGTCGCTGCCGGCAATGGTTCTTTCATAGCCACCGAGCTTCTGGTAGAAACTGGCAGCTTGGTCGAGGTTGGAAGTCCAGTCTTCAAGCCAGAGCCAGTCTCCAATTCCGGGCTGTTGTTCCGGCGGATCGCCGTCACGAGCTTTAAGGATTACCAGACGGGCACCCTCGGGATCACTGATCAGGGCACCCCGGCCGCGTTGGTTCATGGTCACCGGACCGTTAAGGACTTTTCCTCCCTGTGCTTCAACCCAAGCGGCAGCAGCGTCAATATCAGCGACCGACATTGAAGCCAGCCACCGAGCTCCAACCATGCTCTTTTTCTCTGTCTTGATTTCAATGATGCCACCGATTCGGCGCTTGCCGTTGGTAATAACGATGTAATTATCCCGAGTTTCGAAGGTCCAGCCAAAAAGTCCGCCATAGAACCTTTTTACCGCCGCCGCATCCGGAGTAATCAGATCAAGCCAGACTATGCGCCCGGAATGCCAGGCTCCGGTAATCTCGGAGGTAACCGGCGGCAACAGATCACCCGGCTGCTGCGGCGGTGAAAAGGTGGCGCAGCCGGCTGACAGGAGAAGGAGGAGGAGGAGGAGGGTGATCACGGCGAAACAGGAAATATGAGAATGGTTGCGTGGCGGCATGAGGGTTCTCCTTGAAATCTAAAGCAATTGCAAACAATTCCAGATTTTTTAGAGAATTTAATTGCAATTCTTGCAGCCATAGCATATTTCTCCAAACCTGACCAGAAAATTTAATGCCCCGCTTAGGACAATACGGATTGAGGTAAATAATATTCTGATTAACGTTACAACCCGCTGCTACGACCACATATTTGTACCCTAAACTGCGCGAACCTGTTTCCTGACCGCAAAAAATATACGGAGAAACTATACCGATAATCAAGAGGAAAAAGGCTACATCTCCTTCCAGACAGTAGAGCAGCTGTAGTGTTGCCGTAAAAGAAGGTCTTTTTTATTCTTAAAATTGCTCAATTTAGGTTTAAGTTACGCCAGTCTTTACCTAACATCCTGTAATAATGGAAAAATTTCACAACAATATCATTAAACATGACATCTAGATTGCATGAACAATGCAGTGTCCTAGGCGGATAAAGGGGACGCTTCTCTCCCCTTTATAATCCCCTCGGCAAGGCATGAATTCATCCTCAGAGCATTTTGCAAAAAGTTTTGGTATAATTTTTGGCTATACTTTTCCCATCCAATGACGATATACGAATAGATAATGTGCTTCTAAAAATAAATTTTCAGGAGGAGATCATGAAAAAATTTATGGCGTTATTTGTTTGCTTGATGATGTTATTGCCGGCCAGCCAGGGATTTGCAAAAAAGAAAAAAATCAGGTTGGGCATTTTACGTTTTACCAACAACACCCATGCCGCCTGGTGGACAACCAGCGCCGGTTCGGAATTGCAGGATATGCTCATTGCCGAACTGGCAACAATGAAATGTTTTAAAGTTCTGGAACGTAAAGAACTCGGGGCAGTGATGAGAGAACAAGATCTTGGACGATCCGGCCGAATACGCAAAAGTACCCGGGCTAAAATCGGTAAACTTACTGGAGCAAAATATTTAGTCGCGGCCACGGTTTCAGCTTATGAGGAAGATACCAGCGGTGGCGGCGGTGGACTTTCATTTAAAGGATTTTCCATTGGCGGGAAACGCAAACGGGCCTATATTGCCGTTGATTTAAAAGTAATCGATGTTGATACCGGTGAAATAGCCGACGTCAGAACCGTAGAAGCTACTTCAAAATCAGGGGGACTGAATTTAGGCGTTTTCCGCGGCAGTTTCGGTGGCACATTGGGAGGACACAAAAAAACTCCGACGGGAAAAGCCATCAGGGCGTGCATCATGGAAATCGCGGAATATCTGAAATGTTCCATGATCAAAGGACCAAATGCCCCTTGCATGGAAGAGTACAATGCCAAAGAAAGTCGGCGGCGCAAGAAAACCAAGGGTTCCATTGATTTAGAATAAATACAGTTTTTTCTTGTAACAATTTTGATTCACCGGGATGGCCTGAATATCAGACCATCCCGGTGAATCATCCCCCACATTATTCAACGGCAACAAGATATAGTCCCAACCATTTCCTCCGGTTTTTTGTTCATTTTCTCATACCACCTCGTGATGTAATGTTTTAGAAAACGGCTGAAAAAATTTGTCTGGATGTTTCGGGATGATCCCGCTCATTCCCGCCGATTGCCCATGGCCAGCGTCAAGACACCCGTCTCACTAATCGCCGTTCAGGTGATTTGTATGGCAGCCAAAACTGCCTGCCTGTTGGCGGACATGTTATGAACCAGGCTCGAACACCGGGCAAGGTATCCTCGGCAGGACAAACCAGAAAGATGTCCCAGCCGAATTTTAGGGAAAAGAAATTTGTCCAGTAATATTTTTATTAATCCTTGCAATAGTATTTTTGATATGCTAAACACGATATAATTCATTTAGATAATTATAAATCAATTATTTTCAACCAAACAAAGACAACCATGAAGGAGAAAAAAATGAAAGCATTAAAATTTCTAACGTTGCTGGTCTTGATTCCTCTTCTTTTGGGTGCCTGCAATGGCATGAACGTTGACAGTCCCAAAAAATTATCGGCATCACCGGCACTTGACAGGATTGTTTCCAGGGGAGAACTGATTGTCGGAACTGCCGGCAACATGCCGCCGCTTAACATGACGACCAAAGAAGGAAAAATAATTGGCATTGATGCTGATCTTGCCGAATACATCGCCGGCAACATGGACGTCAAACTGACCTTGAAACCCATGCCGTTCCATGAGCTATTGCCAGCCTTGAAGGCAGGTACGATTGACATGGTGATCTCCGGGATGACCATCACCGGCCTGCGCAACCGGGAAGTGGCTTTCGTCGGTCCCTATTTCCTTTCCGGCAAATCAATTTTAACTAAGGACAAAAATATCGCCACCCTTGAATCTGGTGACGACCTGAACAATCCTGACATTTCCCTGGTTGCTCTGAAAGGATCCACCAGCCAACAGGTCGTTGAAGGTATGCTGCCGAAGGCAAAAATGGTGCTGGCGGAAAAATATGACGATGCCGTCAAGATGGTGCTGGAAGGCAAAGTTAACGCCATGGTCGCAGATTATCCTATCTGCCTGATCTCGGTTTTCCGTTTTCCGGATCATGATTTGATGACCCTGGTAAAACCGTTTACTTATGAACCTCTCGGCATTGCCGTTCAGGCGGGTGATCCCCTGCTGGTCAATTGGCTGACTAATTTCATGAATTCTTATAAAGGAAGCGGTGAGTTGGAAAGAACAACCAACCGCTGGCTAAAAAACAGTTCATGGATAAAACTGTTGCCACCGATTGAATAGCAGACGTTTTGGGGTGGAAAATCCATCATGACACCTTCATCCGGGGGCAGGCCACAAGCCAGTCCCCGGTTTTTTTTGGGGGAGACAACGGAAAATATTTCCTAAAACCGCTTCATTAACAATCAGGAGGGCGACGATAAGAAAGCAACCCAATTGGCAGGGATATCAGGATTGGAGGCAAAATGGGCATGGACATAGGTTCCCCAGACATTCTTCAGGCGGAAGCCTTCCAACTGCTTTGTATCAAGCCCTGGTTTATTGATTTCCACCGCTGGTTGACGGGAAACATCCAGGCTCGTGGACGACCAATGGAACTCATGTCCCCTGAACGTCGTCCCGGCCGGCCCAAAAAGGCCGGGGGATACGGTTCTCGCTTCCACGTAGCCCAAACGGTGCAAGCGGGGTCCCATCACCGTTTCCGCCGGGATGACCCCACACATTTCCCGGCGGCAGCCATCCCGGTTCACCAACGTCCGGCACAGGTACATGAAGCCGCCGCATTCGGCATAAATACATCCCCCCCGTTCGGCAAAAGCGGCGATATCCACTTTTAGCGGGTAATTGGCCTCCAGTTCCCGGGCAAACATTTCGGGAAAACCACCGCCGAGGTAAATACCGGAAATTTTTTCCGGCAATGAACTATCCCTTAAAGGCGAAAAAGGAACCAGCTCGACGCCGGCGGCTTCCAGCTGCTCCAGGTTGTCCTGGTAATAAAAGTGGAAAGCGGCATCCCGGGCAATGGCAACCCGCACACAAGGAGACGGAGACCGTTTCTCCCGGTTTTGCCAACATGGACGGGGAGCCCGGCAGGAAGCAACCAGTTTTTCCATCTCGAGATGTTCGTCAACGGCATCCGCCAGCCGCTCGTACCAGGAAACCGTCTCACCATGTTCAAAGCCGGTTACCAGCCCCAGGTGCCGTTCAGGGATCAACCAGGAATCATTTTTCGGCAGGGCTCCCAACAGGGGCGGCAAGTTGGACGAGGCCAGCGCCTCTTCAAGAATCCTGGCATGTTTTTCCGAACCAACCTGGTTGGCGATAACCCCGGCAATATGCACGCCGGGCTCAAAGGTGGCAAAACCCTGCACCAGGGCCGCCAGGGAACGGGCCATGGACCGGGCATTGACCACCAGGATGACCGGAAGGCCAAGAATTTTGGCCACTTCAGCACTGCTGCCGACCAGACCGGTTGAAGAAGCGCCGTCGAACAGGCCCATGACCCCTTCGACGACGGCGCCGTCAACGCCGCGGCAAGCCCCGGCATAGGATTCCATCACCGCAGATCGGCCCATCATCCAGGTATCGAGGTTCCGGGACTGGCGGCCGGAAACCCGGGTATGGTGACCGGGATCAATATAATCCGGGCCGCATTTAAAGGGCTGAACCACATAACCGCGGCGCTTTAAACTGGCCAGCACCCCCAAAGTCAGGGTCGTCTTTCCCACCCCGGAATGGGTGCCGGCAATGCACAGCTGGAAAAAATCACCGGTTTTCATCATTCCCCGTCAATTGGTATCCCCGCCTAGAAAGCATGCGGCCATCAACGATGTCGGTGGTGGAATTACCGACCACAACCACGGTCAGCATGTCAACAAAGGAAAACGGAATGTCAGCCGCCTTTCCCAGCCACTTTTCCTGATCGGGACGGCCGGCGTTTTTCACCAGGCCAACGACGGCATCCGGTCCCCGCTCGACAATCACCTGCTCCATGACTTCGGGAAACAGGGACGTTCGCCGCCGGCTCTGAGGATTGTAGAGAACACAGACCAGGTCTGCCGGCAGCACCGCCTGCAGCCGCTGTTGTATTTTTTCCCGCGGGGTCATGAGGTCGGACAGGCTCAGGACCACAAAATCATTCATCAGCGGCGCCCCCAGGACCGAAGCGGCCATGGAGGCGGCGGTAATGCCGGGGATGACTTCCAGGTCAAGATCATTTTCCCGGTATTCGCCTTCCAGCAATTCCAGCAGCAACCCGGCCATGCCGTAGATGCCGGCATCACCGGAGGAAACCACCGCCACGGTCCGGCCGGCGGCGGCCGCCTCAATCGCCCGGCGGCAACGCTCCACCTCCCCCCGCATGCCGGTGGTAATCACTTCTTGTCCGGCAATGATATCGCTGATCTGCTGAACATAAAGCCGGTAACCGACAATCACTTCCGCCGTTTCCAAAGCTCGGCGGGCCTGGATGGTCAACAGTTCGGGCGTACCCGGTCCGATGCCCACGGCCAGCAACGCACCCTTTTTGTTTTTCATTCACCCATCCTTTTTCACCGCCACCGCCACGGTGACCCGGCCGCATACCTGCTTGGGAACCAACAGTCTGCCGCCGCCGGCCAGCAAAGCGGCCGCCTCGCAAACCGACGGGCTGCCGACCGTGGCCAAAACCTTCTGGGAAGGTGTCGGCACCGGCACTCGTTCAAGTTGAGTGGCTCCATAGAAGACCAGCGGACAGCCACAGGACCCGGCAAAAGCCAGCAACCCTTCCTCATCTTTTTTGACTTCGATGCTGGCCAGTCTGCACACCTGCGACAAATCACCTCCCAAACGGGCCAAAACATTCGTCACCGCCGTACCTATTTCCTCTTTGCCCGCCCCCTGCCGGCAACCAATGCCCACCGCCAGGCGAGGCCGCCGTATTTTCAGTACCGGTACCTGACCGGACGTAGTCCCCGGTTTTCCGTCAACAATCACCAGTCCCTGGAACGCTTCACCCCCAGCCGACAATTCCCCGGCATGGCAATGAAACAAGCGGTGGTCAGCAGCAAAAAAACGTTGAAACAGCTCCGGTGGACAACAGACCCCGATTGGCTGCCGGGCCAGCAGCAGGCTGTTGAAAACCTTGATCATCTCCGGGTTTTCAATGCTCCAGCCCAGGAGGCCGGCCAATTCATCAAAAGCGGTCAAGCCCTGGACGTCGGTAGCCGTGGTAATCACTGCTTCCCCGCCTGCACATCGCGCCACCTGGCGGGCCAGGCGATTGGCGCCGCCGATATGACCGCTCAAAAGGCTGACGGCAAAACGGCCCTTTTCATCCCCGACCACCACCGCCGGATCAACGGTTTTGTCACGAAGCAACGGACTCAAACGACGCATGACAATCCCGGCAGCCATGATAAACACGTGGCCGTCATAACGTTTCCAATTTTCCTCCACCACCCGGGAAAACTCTCCGGGAGGAAACACCGTACATCCCGGAACTTCCACTTCTCCCGCGCCCCGGCGGGAAAGAAATCCGGACGCCCCGGGCAGGTCGCGAACCAGGCGGCCGGCCAGCCGGCATCCCGCCGCCGTCAAGGCATAAACAGCCACCGCCCCCCCGAACAATTCTTCCACTGGCGGCAGCGCGGTCAAAAGAGTGGTACCGCTTTTTTCTGCCTCATCCTGACGGCCCCGGCGGTAGCCGTGGCTGAATTCCGGGTCATAGAGACGGGACAATTCTCCCTGCCTTTTCAGTACATCCCCCACCAGGATCATGGCCTGGCGGCCGATTCCCGCCTGCTTTACCATACGGGAAATATTTTCCAGCGTCCCCCGGATAATCCGTTCATCCGGCCAGGTGGCCCGGTAGACCACCGCCACGGCGGTTTCCGGCGGGTAGCCGCCGGCCAGCAGCTCTGCCACCAGGCCGTCCATGTCGGCCACGCTGAGAAAAAGGGCCATGGTTGTCCGATGGACGGCCAGGGAGGAAATTGATTCCCGTTCCGGCACCGGCGTCCGCCCCGCCCGCCGCCCGAGGATGACCGACTGGCTGACCCCGGG
>Ga0256913_10000771_pt1 | contig 16580 bp, 15 predicted proteins | sample Axial_MatmetaG_FD_185970 | JGI IMG/M metagenome (GOLD analysis project Ga0256913, IMG submission 185970) | Deep-sea worm associated microbial mat communities from Axial Seamount, Juan de Fuca Ridge, Pacific Ocean - Axial_Mat | ecosystem: Environmental > Aquatic > Marine > Oceanic > Microbial...
GCGATGATCTCAACGAACGGGCCCCGCGGGTTCTGGCCGTGCTCAGGCCACTGAAAGTTATCATCACCAACTACCCCGAGGACAGGGAGGAAATTCTTGAGGCTCAGAACCATCCTCAGAATCCGGACATGGGCACTAGGCCCCTGCCCTTCTGCCGGGAACTCTATGTAGAGCAGGCCGATTTCATGGAGGACGCGCCGAGGAAATTTTTTCGGCTCAGCGTGGGGCGGGAGGTGCGGCTGCGCTATGCCTACCTGATCACCTGTCAGGAGGTAATCAAGGATGAGGATGGTAATGTGGTCGAGCTGCGCTGTACCTATGATCCGGAAACCAGGGGTGGTTCAGCCCCGGATGGCCGTAAGGTCAAGGGCACCATCCACTGGGTATCGGCCCGCCATGCCATCCCGACCGAGGTCCGGCTCTATGACCGTCTTTTCACCGTGGAGCATCCTGATATGGATAAGGAGAGGGATTTTACGGAGTTTATCAATCCCGATTCCCTGCAGGTGTTACAAGGCTGCATGCTGGAGCCAACACTCGCGGATGCAGCCCCTGGGGAACGCTTCCAGTTTGAGCGGCAGGGTTATTTCACCCTTGACAGCAAAGACTGCACTCCAGAAGCATTGGTCTTCAACCGGATAGTCACCCTGCGTGATTCCTGGGCCAGGATGGCGAAAAAGAAAAAATAGGCGTCTGACAGCACAAAATACCGGTTATCCCATGGCTGCTGTTGAAAACTGGATACATAAAAGCATAACGAGCAGCAGCGCCAGGAGGGCAAGGACAGCCCAGATCAGGGCAGCAAGGGAAAGGCGCAGCAGTGCCTGCCAGCAGTAAAGCAGGCCGCGCCAGCTACACTGCAGCAGGGCCAGGGGAAGGGCGATTGCAAAAACCAGGGCGCTGAACAGCAGTCGCCCCGGCAGTCTCCAGTCAAGGACGACCGTATTGCTTCGCGGACCAGCAAAGCCTACACTTCCACTCCGTTCCCGCAGAGGCTGATACATTCCTTTCCCCTTCCAGTTATTCAGCCAGAACGAAATCACGTAACCCGGCCGAATCAAAAAATTGACAGCAAACGGCAACTACAGCGGAAAATGCAAAAATTGTTCCTGTCTTTTATTTGGCCAGGAGCCCTTTTTCGCTCAGATCATCGAGGAGCAGATTCGCGATTTTGGAAAAATCTGTCTTCAACAGCTTGGGATCCTTGGAACGTGTCTGCGCTGTCCAGAGAAGCTGCCTTGACCCGGCATCATAGAGATTGGTTTCAAGAATGACGGTTGTCCGGGTCACATCCTGGGGAGGCAGATAGACTGCCCGATAGGCATGGCCATAATACCCATACAGGTTGTTGTAAAACCCGCTTGGCACATAGCGTACATACCCGGGCCTGGTATAGGTTGTTGAAGACTTGTCCAGAATATGGGTGATAAGTACAGTTTTAGCGCCTGTCTTTTTGATGGCTGTCTGCAGAACTTCTTTTTGCGGCTCCGGCATAAACCCTGTCACCTGGATGGCTGAGGTGGCCTGCACTCCTCTTCCGGCAAATTCCTCAACAAAAATCCGCTCCCATAACCGGACAGCCGCCTCATTGGTGCTTATTCCGACCACCAGCAGGTCCTGAACAGGCGGGACGGGTTCGGGAGCATGCCAGGAACGGAGCAGGCTTGATTGCCCGCCACAGCCGGCGAGTACGGCCAGCAGGATTAACAGTGCAACAGCCCTGAGCATGGAGTGTATCATTTCATTTCTCCTCTGATTATTTTTTTGTACGCCATACCGGCCGGTTCACCACCACTGCCTGGCAAAAAAAGTCGGTTATTTACCTGTCAACTCGGTGGTGACCTGGATAGCAACAAGGCGGGCCACCATTACAGCCATGAAAAACTGGCCGATAATGGCCTCGGTCTGACAAAAGGCGGCCGCCACGCTGTTGGCGGGCAGGATGTCACCATAGCCCAATGTGGTCAGGGTGACAAAGCTGAAGTATTGAAAGGTCCGGTACAGTTGCAGGTGAAAGCCCTGTTCGCTCAACAGTGCATCGGTAAATGCACCGGTAAATGAACCGGGATGCCAGACCTCTATCAACACATACAACATGCCCCAGAACATGCCGAAAATGAGATACAGACACAGGGCACCGGAAATAAGAGAGGGGGTGATGTGCCGGGCAGTGAAGATCAGCAAGGCAAGAGTATACACGATAAGCCCCAGATAGAGGCAGAGAATTGCCGAGCTGGCCTGCAGGGAAAAGGGAATCAGGTCAAAGACATCAGCCCAGAACAACAGCAGGCTCAGGGCCATGGCAAGCATGGTCCAGAGAAACATCTTTGAATGCTGGTTGATGGTGTAGACTGCGGAGAAGAGTATGGCTGAGTAGAGCAAGCTGACCAGGATACGGGCAAAGGGAATAGAGAACAGAAAAGGGGTGGCCAGCTGGTAAAGGAGAAGCCAGGCAAGAAGGTTATGGAAGCTGGCTGAAGCGCGCAGGCGGATCATGGGATCATGGTCGATAGTGTTTTTCGACCTTTTTTATTTTGTCCGGTCAACAATGTACCGGGCCAGGGCCCGAAGGGGATCAGCCCGCTCGTCAAACCGTTCCAGGGCGGCAAGGCTCTGGCTGACCGCCTCTTCGGCCAGTTCCCTGGTCCTGTCTACCCCGAAGAATGCCGGATAGGTCGCCTTGTTCTGGGCCGCATCACTGCCTGCGGTCTTGCCCAGTTCCTCGGTGGTGGAGATCACATCAAGAAGGTCATCAACAATCTGAAAGGCCAGGCCTATGCTGTCGCCGAATCGGCGCATATCGGCAAGCTGATCCGTACCTGCCCCGCCGCCGATGGCTCCGGCAAGTACCGATGCCGTGATAAGGGCACCGGTCTTGCTGCGGTGGATGGCGCGCAGGTGATCAAATTCTATCTGTTTCCCTTCGGCTGCCATGTCAAGGGCCTGACCGCCAACCATGCCGGGTGAGCCTGCTGCCCTGGCAATGGCCTGAATTATAGCCAGCCTTGCCTGCCCGGACAGGCCCCGTTCATGACGGGGATCACTGAGCAGATCAAAGGCATAGGTCAGCAGACCATCACCGGCCAGAATGGCCTCTGCTTCACCGAATTTTTTATGGCAGGTCGGACTGCCCCTGCGCAGATCATCATCGTCCATGGCCGGCAGATCATCATGGATCAGGGAATAGGTATGAATGCACTCAAGAGCGCAGGCAACGGGCAGCAGCCTGAATTCAATCTCCGGGTCGCTACTTATTGCCGAACCAGCGGCAAGACAGAGAATGGGCCGCACCCGTTTACCGCCGACAAAGAGGCTGTAGCGCATGGCCGTGATATGATCGGCAAAAACGCCTTTGGCCGGCAGCATCAGCTCATCAAGAGCCTGGACGACAATCTCCTGCTTCTCACGCAGGAATTTCTTTATATCAAATGTATCCACAACTTCTATCCCGGCAAATATTCAATTCATGGCGGTAGGAACGTGAAGAAACACTATATACTTGCCGGATTCAGCCTTTTTTTTTGTTGTCTTCCCGGGCCTGATACCGCTCTTCAAAATGCTTGCGTCGTTCTTCTTCCAGCTGCTGGACCTTGGTTTCGATCTGCTTGACCAGACCGGCATATTTTTCCTTGCGCAGGATCTCGCGAAACTGCTCCATGTAATTTCTGACCAGGCTGACGCCCTCGATAATGACATCATAAACCATCCACTGGTCTCCCTCAAGAAGCATGATATAGGAGACGGCAATGGATTGCTGGCCATCGGAAACCTCGGTCTGGACCTGGGCACGCCGGCCCTTGACCCTCTGCCCCTTGAAGATAATTTTCTGGCCGGTGTATTGTTCCAGCTTGCCGATATAGGCATACTGGAGAAGGCGGGTGAAGAGGCCAACAAACTCCTCTTTATCCTTCTTGTTCAGCTTGCGCCATGTCCTGCCCAGCACCCTTTTCGACATTTCATTGAAATCAAAACGCTCCCGGGAAACATCGATCAGCCGCTTGCAGATGATACACTTGGGATCCTTTTTAAAATCAGCGTTCTCAAGGATATCCATGACCTTGTCGATAAAGGGCTTCATCTGCGCAGTCGGATCAGGCCCCCTGGCGCCCGTCACCGGCGACGAAGCAAAACTGAAAACAAAAAAAGTGATAACTGAAAAAAGAAAATAACGTCTCTGCATGGCTCTTTCCTTAAATAGATCTAAAAAGAATAACTCCGGTTAGTTACTTTCTTGCGGCGGCGGACTGTGCACGTCCACCCGATGGTCTCGGAGTTTTTTGCGGTATTGAAAATAGCTGTTTCTGAGCGCTACGTAGGGATCAAAACTGAGTTTTTTCAGATCCTCGTATTCACCGAGGTGCAGGGAAATTTCATTGGTGGTTTTTTCCGCGTACACACCAATTTTTCCTCCCCAGCTGTCTATATGGGTATAATACGGAGTCATGGCAAGGCTGTCGACAATATCGCCGGTAAAGTCCCGCAGTGTGGACGGACCGGAAAAGGGAACAACAAGATAAAAACCATCGCCAACTCCCCAGACGCCCAGGGTTTCGCCCAGGGAGGCCTCCACGGGTGCAAAGCCGATCTCGCGGTCGGCAAAATCCACCAGGCCGCCCACGCCAATGGTAGAGTTGGCGACAAAACGAACCAGGGCAGAACCAGCGTCGGACAAGCGTCCCTGGAGCAGACAGTTGATAAACACAACCGGTTCTTCAAGGTTTCGGAAAAAATTATCTATAATTCCCCTGATATCAAGAGGCAAAACAGCCGCATAGCCCTCGGCCACCGGTTTGAAAACATAGGTATAGGCGTGGTCATTGAGCTGAAACATGGCCCGGTTAAACGGCTCAATCGGATCGCCCACCGTCTCGACTTCCGATTCATCCGCATAAAAATCATCACTGAGAAAATCCACTTCGTCACCACTGGCGGCATAAACAGTATGGACGGCAGGCAGCAGAGCAAAGAGGGAAAAAAACAAACAGAACAGAGGGATGGTTATATATCGCATGGTCATGAGTTCTCTACGGGAAATGGAAAGCTACTGAATTGAACAATAATCCATAACTATATGGTTGTAAATGAGCTTATCATCAATACCGGCCCTGGGTGACATGAGCATACACTGTATAACCCCCATCCCGGCGGGCCGGGTCAACGAGGGGATGAAAGCCGGTGCCCTTACTAACGGACATGACCGGGCTTTCCTATAAACCGCCGGGTTGGAATTGACAAAAAAGCGAAACTCCCTTTGCCGGCAACACATCTCCACCAATGGATACAAGAGGCATTCAGGAACGGAGCGGCCCGACTCGATGCAGAAGAAGCCCGATCACACAAACCAGCAGAACCGACACCATGCCCAGCACCGGAAAGACATACTCTATTCCCAGCCGCATCTCCACCAGCCGGACAATCTGCACGGCAAGAGCCCCAACTCCAAAGGTCAATACAAATTTCATACCATAGGCCGATCCGTGCATGGAGGGAGGCGTCAACCGGGCAACAAGGGTGTTTTCAATCGGCTGCATACCGAGAAGAAAAAAGGAGTGAAAGGTGGCGACCGCCACCAGGGGAAGATCTGTCAACACACCCATGACCAGGGCCGCGGGAATGGTAAGGAGATGAAAACAAAAATAACTGGAGCGTAATTCAAAACGCTCCCCCACCCGGCCACCAAAATACTGTCCCAGCATGCCGACAAGATACAGACTCGAGGTGATGGCAGTGGCCACCACATTGGCGGAAACAGTGTTCGGAAGAATCGTTACAATCCAGTTGAAGATACCAGCGCCCCGAACCTCGAACAGGGCCGGCAGGGTAACAGTTGCACCCCGATATACAATACCGCCAAGCATCATGGCAACCAGAAGGATGGCAAAACCTGACCAGGAGGCCCCGTCAGCCTGCCTGCTGTTGCTCTTGTGCTGACGAACATGAATTTTGGCGGCTTTGAGCAAAAGGACAAGGCCGAAAAGGTTGAGCAGGCCCAGGCCCGCATACACTGCCGCCGGACCGGAGACATAGTTGATCAGGCCGGCCAGAACCGGCCCCAGCGCCAGACCAAGATTGCCGAACATGCCGTTATAGGCCATCCCTGCTGAGGTTCTGGACACGCAGCATGCGATCCAGCCAAGCCCGGCCGGGTGATAAATGCCTGAAAAAAGTCCGATCCCGGCCAGAGTCCAGCGCAGAATCTCCGGATTATCTATAAAGAGACAGGTCAGAAAGCCGCTGCCACCGGCACCGATGTAAAAAAGGGCCAGCAATGGCCGTGCTCCTATTCGATCGGCACAATACCCCCAGAAAGGAGCGGACAGGCCCATGAGCAGATACATGAAAAAGGCCAGGTCAAGGGTCTGAGCCAGGTTGAATCCCAGCCGCGCCGACAGGGGCAGCAGAATGGCTGGAAAAACCAGCATATTGAAATGACAGAGAAAATGTCCATAACAGGTCACGGACAGGATGGCAGTATCTATACTGTCAAATGTGCTTTTTCCGCTCGCCATAAGTACCCTTGCCCTGCAATCGGAGAGACCGAATCGTAACTCCTCACGGGGTTTGTAACTATACGATTTTACATACCACTATTTTGTAAGCTGGCACAGGTGCCCCAGATTTGCGCAGTTGCTTCCGTCCGCTATAGCCCCTCTATGCGGGCGGGAGTAACCGCGTGAAGATGGGGTGCCTGTGACGGCTTACACCGGATCAGGTACGTTTTTTCTGCTCTTTGAGCTGCTTTTTATGTTTTGCCTTTTCCTGTTCCTGTTCCAGAATCCTTTTGTAGGCCACATAATACTTGTAGATATTGCCAACATACTGGACCGTCTCCCTGCCGATACGGCGGGCCGCGATCACCTCGACATTGTTGAACCAGACATTGGGATCAAGTCCCCGCTGGCCGGCCTCCGCGCGCAGTTTCGCAATCCGGGCCGGCCCCGCATTATAGGCGGCAATGGAGAAGAGATCACTGTTGAGTTCGTCCAGATCACCCTTTGAAAAATACCTGTCCTTCATAAAACGAAGATACTTTGAACCGGCATGGATATTATTTTCTATCCGTCCAATGTTGGAAATGCCGATATTTTTATCTTTTGCGGTCCTGGGCAGAACCTGCATGATGCCGATGGCTCCGGCCGCGCTTTTCTTCTTCTGGTTCAGTCCTGATTCCTGATAGGCAAGGGCCGTGAGCAGCAGATAGGGGAAGTCATATTTATGGGCATATTTTTTAAAAAGGGCCACGGTCTGTTCATATTTTTTACGATCAGCCGCCCTGAGGTTGTTTTTGATGTACCTGGTATTTTTCAGATAGCGGTTATAGAGAATGTTGCCGGTCAGGGTCCCTTTTCTGTTCTTTTTGACAAACTCATTGATCACTTTTTTCAGCGTGGGGCAGTTCTTGCGCACGGCCCAGGCTATCCTGCCGCCGGTTCGCACTTTAATGCCGGGATACAGCCTGACATGGGTAAAGATCTTTTCCCAGAAACGTCCCTTGGTGCTGTCTATGACAATCATGGGCAGAAGATCCGCATTAACCATTTCAAGCAGATCCTCATCTTCAAGATATTCATCCACCAGCCTGATCCGGACCGGTTTTTTATGGAACTGGACCAGGTTCTTGTTCAGGCTGACAAGAGAGGAATAATAACTACTTGATTTTCTGGTATAAATTTCTTTTCCGCTCAGGTCAAACAGGGATGTAAGCGGAGCAACAGAGGCTGAGGCGACAATGACCTCATCAACGCCGGTCAAAAAGGGATCGGCAAAATCAACCAGTTTGAGCCGTTCGTCGGTAATGGTGAGGTTACCGGCGGCAATATCGCCATAGCCGTCGCGCAGATCAGACAGCAGGTGCTTGCGGGTGGTTGGAATCGCGACAACCTTGACCTTGAGGTGCTTTGTTTTGATCTTGTTGTTGACGAATTTTTCAAAGGACATGGCCGCCTCATAAATCATACCCTGCTTTTTGCCCCGATCAATATAAAAAAATGTTTTGCTGGGCGGAATGAGCACCCGGATCATCCTCCGTTTGACCATCTCGGGATAATCGCCCATGATTTTTTCCCTGACCCATTCATCTGTCAGTTCTTTTTGTTTTTCCGCAGCCCTGGTTGCAGGACAGAGCGCAAGCAGGATAATAAGAGCTGCAACCACATAGAAAACCGGCACAGAGCCAAATCTGATACTGTTCATGATAGTCCTCTTTCTTGCTGACATAGAGTATTCTGCAATCACAACCCATAAAGGCCTGGAAAAAGAATAAGCGAGGCCAGCACAGCCATCTGGATGCAGATAAACGGGATGACCCCTTTATAGATATCTACCGTGCTTACCTCGGGCGGACAGACCCCTTTTAGATAAAAAAGAGAAAAGCCAAATGGCGGCGTCAGAAACGAGGTCTGCAGATTCATGGCAATAAGAATGGCAAACCACATGGGATTGATGCCTATTGTATCGGCAATGGGCAGCAGGATCGGCACCACGATATAGGATATCTCGATAAAATCGATAAAAAAGCCAAGCAGCATGATCGAGAGCATGGACAGGAGTAGAAAGCCCCATTTGTCACCGGGCAGGGCTGTCATGAACTGCTCAACCAGGCCATCGGCGCCGGTATAGACAAAGACCATGGAAAAGGCGGTGGCGCCGATGAGAATGGCAAAGACCATGGCCGTGATCTTGACGGTTTCCAGCGCTGATTCACGGATAATCTGGACACTCAGCTTACGGTACAGGGCGGCCAGTACAAAGGCACCGAGCGCGCCAACCGAAGCGGACTCGGTGGGGGTGGCAATGCCGGCAAAGATGGAACCGAGCACCATGACGATGAGTGACAGGGTGGGCACAATGGCCAGAAGTGCCTTTTTGATTACCACGGCCCTGGTTTCATCGGCCACAGCAATGGCCGGGGCCAGTTCCGGCTTGAGGAAGGAAACGATAAGGATGTAGAGTACATAGCAGCCCACTAGGGCCAGACCGGGTACCAGGGCAGCCTGGAACAGGTCGCCGACCGGGAGCTGAAAGACATCGCCCAGGATGATCAGCACTATGGAAGGCGGAATGATCTGGCCCAGGGTTCCCGATGCGCAGATAGTACCGGTGGAGAGCTGCCTGGAATAGCCGTACTTGAGCATGACCGGCAGCGAAATAACGCCCATTGCCACGACAGAAGCACCGACCACGCCGGTGGAGGCCGCAAGCAGGGTTCCGACCAGAACCGTTGAAATAGCCACCCCGCCCCTGATCTTGCCGAAAAGAATGCCCATGGATTCAAGCAGGCGCTCGGCAAGTTCTGATTTCTGCAGGACAATACCCATGAGAATGAACAGGGGAATGGCCATCAGGATGGTGTTGGTCATGATCGCGTAGATGCGAAAGGGCATCATGGAGAACATGAGAAAAAATTCCTCGGCCACGCCAGCCAGGGTGGGATCGGGCATCATTTCCACAAAGGCGGCAATGGCGCCAAAGAACATGGCCACCGCGCCAAAGGTAAAGGCAACCGGATAGCCGATAGTCAGCAGGACCAGGGCCGCGAAAAACATTATCAGGCCGATCATTTTTCCGCCTCCCTGTAGAGCCGTATATTCTGGAGAATATAACCGACCGCGCTGATGAGGAGCAAGGCAAAGGAAACCGGAATCATGCCCTTGATCAGCCAGCGATAGGGGAGCCCGCCCGGATCCTCGGAAATCTCGCCGATCTCCCAGGAATCACGCACAAATTCAAACGAGCCGAAAAAGATGAGCAGGGCCACGGGCATGAGGAAAAAGAGGGTGCCCAGGATGTTGATCATGGCCCGCTTTTTCGGGCTGAACCGTTCATAAAGAAAATCAACCCTGACATGCCCCTCGTCTTTCAATCCAACAGAGATACCGAGCAGGATGATAATGGCAAAGAGATGCCATTCCATTTCCTGCATGCCCACCGAGCTGTTGTGAAAGACGTAGCGCATCATCACATCAAAGGAAACATTAAGCACCATGAGGACAAGGAGGACACAGGTCAGGTGACCGACCATGTCAACGGTCCTGGCAATATATTGTTCAATTTTTACAAACATTGTCTCCACGTTCCGGCTCAAAGTACCTGCCCGCAACAGGGCAGACTGTCATGGATCTGACCCGCATTTCTCACAAGCGATCTGCTGTAAGGGCTGAGAGTATCGACCCCGTGGTGTTCCAGCCCCATAAAGCGTCCTCGAAATATTTCAATATGCCCGCGGGCTTTTTGAGGCTGTACCCCTCCCCCACATTCCCGGCACTTTCCGGCCTTTCGCGACGATCTTTGTGAGAAATGCAGACTAAAAAAAAGCCCTGTCAAAACAGTTTTGACAGGGCTTGTGAATCAAGAGCAAAGGAAACTGGCTATTGGCCGAGTTCCTGACAGGTCTTGATATAGTTGAACTCAGACATGATGGTCCAGGGCCGGGCCTTTTTCATAAAGGCGCGCTGGGAATCCAGGATTGTCTTGAACTGGGAATCCTTGGCCGCATAGCCGTTCAGGAGCTCGTCCGTGGCCTTTTTCATGGCCTGGAGAACCGGCTTTGGAAAGGTCATGACCTTGATGTTGGGATAATCCTGCTTCATCTTGGCCCAGGCATTGGCGGAATCGGCAAAGTTTTCAAAGTACATATCCGCGGCAGTGGCCTTCATGGCGGTTTTGAGGATCTCCTGGTACCTGGCCGGCAGTTTTGCAAAGGCACGCTTGTTGATCAGGTACTGCATCTCGGATGCGGGCTCATGCCAGCCGGTGTAGTAATAGGGGGCGATTTTATGAAAACCCATCCTGATATCCATGCCAGGGCCAACCCATTCCAGGGCATCAATCGTGCCACGATCAAGAGAAGTGTAGAGCTCTCCGGCCGGGATATTGGTCACATTAACGCCGAGCTTGGCGAACACCTCGCCGGCCAGTCCGGGAATACGCATCTTCAGCCCCTTGAGGTCATCAAGCGACTTGATCTCCTTCTTGAACCAGCCGCCCATCTGCACACCGGTGTTGCCGCCGGGAAAGGAGTACACCTTGAATTTGTCATAGGCCTTTTCCATCAGCTTCATGCCGTCATCATAATAAAACCAGGCATACTGCTCTGTTGCGGTCATGCCAAAGGGCACGGTGGTAAAAAAGACCATGCTTATGTCCTTGCCCTTCCAGTAATAGGAAGCAGAATGGCCCATCTGGTACTGTCCGCCGCGGACCATGTCAAGGATACCCAGGGCTGCCTTGTGCTTTTCCTTACCTTCCACCTTGATGATGAATTTACCATCACTCATTTTCTCCACCATCTTGGCCAGTTTCAGCGGCGGCGAGGCCAGCGGGGTCAGGGTCGATGGCCAGGTCATGGCCAGTTTCCACTTGATGGTCTTTTCAGCCAGGGCTGGCATGGCTGTAAAGGCAACCAGAACAGCGGTCACAAGAATTTTTGTTGTTAATTTCATACGTATCGCCTCCTTACAAAAAATTGGACTGCACAAGGGTCAGGGGCAGCAGCCGCATGCCACTGCGTATCTTCTTTACCGGCTGTTCTTTTTATCTGCCATGCCGGCGAGCATTGCTTAATACGTCTGCTGTATTTTGCAAGGCTCTTCTAACCCACATTTCTCACAAGCGATCTGCTGCAAGTCCTGAAAGCACCATGCCTGCAATGTTCCAGCCCCAAAAAGCATCCTCGAAATATTTCAATATGTCTGCGGATTTTTTGGCACTGTAACCCTGCATCCACAACATTTTCCGGCCTTTCGCGACGATCTTTGTGAGAAATGCGGGTTCAATCCGCCAGAAATTTTTCCTCCAATGCCTTTTATTCGCAACAGAAAAGCGAGTGTATTGCTGACGGTTACGATTTTTTTTTGAAAAAGGTCCGGGCCAGCTCCACCTCATGCTTTGAGCCGATGATAAGCGGCACTCGCTGATGCAGATCACGGGGTTCAATGTCGAGTATTCTGCGGCCATCATCGGTAATGGCCAGGCCTCCTGACTGTTCAACGACCATGGCCAAGGGCGCGGCCTCATACAGTAAACGCAGCTTGCCCTCGGGCTGCCTGGTGCTCTTTTTATCGCGCACATACAGAAAAATACCGCCCTTGATCAGGTTACGATGAAAATCCGCCACCAGGGATCCGATATAGCGAAGGCTCAGGGGCCGGCCGCTGGCCGGATCGATCTCCTTGAGATAATCGACAAACTGCCTGGTCTCATCATGCCAGTAATTGGTATAGGATTCGTTGACGCTGTAATACCTGGAATGTTCAGGACTTTTTATGTCGGGATGGGAGAGAAAAAACTCGCCCACACTCGGGTCCAGGGTAAAGCCATGCACGCCATCGCCGGTGGTGTAGACCATCATGGTGGAGGAACCATAGATGATATAGCCGGCCGCAACCTGCCGGCCGCCCTTTTGAAGGAGATCCTGCTCATTGCCCTGTTTTCCCGAACTGATGCGGCGATGAATGGAAAAAATGGTGCCGATACTGACATTGACATCAATATTGGAAGAACCGTCCAGGGGATCAAAGGCAACCGTATACTTGCCCTCATAGCCGTCCAGTACCGGAATTATACCATCTTCCTCCTCGGATGCCATGACGCAGATATAGCCGCACTGTTCCATGCGCCTTTTTATGGTCTTGTTGGCAAATACATCAAGTTTCTGAACCTCCTCGCCCTGAATATTGGTCTTGCCGGACTGGCCGAGAATATCGGCAAGGCCTGCCATATTGACCTCGGCACTGATAATCTTTGCCGCCACAATCAACTCGTTGAGAAGACCTGTAAGCTCACCGGTTGCCTCGGGATGCAGCAACTGTGAATCCATTATCTGCCGACTGACCGTTACCCCTTTTCGCTTTGCCATGCTTCTCTCTCCTGTCTTCTGTTACTTCTGTTTGCCGGATTTTGTGAGTGGTTTCCAGTCGCGAACCAGTGCGGCCAGACTTCGCACGCCAATGCCGGATGGGCCCTTGGGGACATACGATTTCTCTGTATAATTCCAGGCCGTGCCGGCAATGTCCCAATGGGTCCACGGTGTCTCGCCGACAAATTCCTGCAGATAGGCGGCCGCGGTAATGGTTCCGGCCGGACGGCCACCGACATTTTTCAGGTCAGCAACCTTGGATTCAAGTTGTTTGCTGTATTCGCGGCCAAGGGGGAGACGCCAGAAGGGCTCACCCGCTTTTTCGCCGGCCCGCAGCACCTGTTGTACCAGTCCGTCACTGGTGCCGAGCAGCCCGGTGCGGTGATGACCTAACCCGATAATAACCGCACCGGTCAGGGTAGCCAGGTCAATAACCGCATCCGGGGAATAGGTATCTATGCCCCAGGCCAGGGCATCGGCCAGGATCAGACGGCCCTCGGCGTCCGTGTTGACCACCTCCGAGGTTTTACCACCAAAATGGGTAATGATATCACCAGGCTTCAGGGCCGAGGCCCCGCCCATGTTTTCCGTGGCCGGCACCAGGGCAATGACATTGATATGACCAGGCTGCTCCTGACCGACAACCTCCATCAGGGCCATGACCGCCGCGCCGCCGCACATGTCATATTTCATGTCCTCCATGCCGGCGGCAGGCTTGAGGCTTATCCCCCCGGAATCAAAGGTCAGCCCCTTGCCCACCAGAAGCAGGGTGGGATTCTTTTTGCCGGACCGGTACTCAAGAACAACAAGCTTGGCCGGTTTATCCGAGCCCTGATTCACGGCCAGAATACCGCCCATGCCGAGTTTCTCCATGGTCGCCTTGCCGATAACCCGGCATGTAAGCGGATATTTCCGGGCCAGCTTACGCCCAAACTGGGCAAACTTTTCCGGCGTCCAGACATTGCCCGGCTCATTGGCCATGTCCCGCGCCCGGCAGGCTGCCAGGGCACCATGCAGACCAGGCCGCAGGCCGCGCCGCATTGCCGCAGCAGAGCCGTTTCCCGTCAGAAAAAATGTCCGCACGGGCCGGGCCTGATCCTCGTCCTGGCTGGTTTTATACTTAGCAAAGCTGTAATTACCCAGGACAAGTCCTTCCGCCAGGGCTTTAGTTTTTGCGGAAGTAGACAGTCCACCGATATCCGGCAGAACAACCAGCACCTGCTCAGCCTTGCATGCCCTTGCCCGGCCGGCTATGCTGCCGCCGGCAAGGCGGAGCTGTTCACGAATACCATCGCTGTCATCCTTTTCCCGGCCAAGGCCAATCACTGCCAGCCGGTTCGCGGCAAGGCCAGCCAACCCTGATTTGCCCAGGAGGGCTGGATACAGCAGGAGAAAATCCTTTTCTCCGCCCTTGAAATCACCTGATTTCCAGGCCGGATACACTATCTTTTTCAATCTGGAATCGCACAGAGGCGCCTTTTTTTCGCGCGCCAGCGCGCAAAAGACCACCAGATCTCCTGAAAAGTCGCCGATCTTTTCCCGGCTGATTCGAACCAGCTCCTGTTTTTTTGCCATAATTTCTTCTCTATGGTTTTTCATTTTCCTCTTTCGTCACTCTCTCTGTGATCTGATCCAGTCTTCGGGAGTTGAAAAAGATGAAAGGGAATATTTATGCCAGATCTTTCATCATTACACCATCCTGTCAACAAGCTCAATTGGCAAGTATGGAATTTTCAGGTAAGCTGTGCAAAAATGAAAATTACTTCCTACTGAGGTTCCCTGGTCACGGCCATGGAGCCCGCTTTTTCCCACCACGGAGGCTGTCTTGGTTACCCTGCTTGTCCTTTCGGTCAGCTCGGCTGTCAGTATTTCCGCACTCTGCAGTGTTTTTGAAGCAGTACTCTATTCCCTTACCGCAAGCCAGATAGAGCTGATGAAAGAGAAGCATCCACATCAGGCAGAACTGATGCGTCGGATGAAGGAGCAGATAGACCAGCCAATCACCGCGATCCTCACCCTGAACACAATCGCCAATACCATTGGCGCATCCATTGCCGGCGCTGCCTCTGTTGCGGTTTTTGGCCAGGAAAGCCTGGCCTGGTTTTCAATCACCTTTACCCTGGCCATTCTCATCTTTTCCGAAATTCTGCCCAAAACCATCGGCGTTGTCTATGCCAGACAGCTCGGCCCCTTTATCGTCCAGCCGCTCAAGCTGATGATCATCATCCTCCAGCCCATAATCCTGATCTGCAAGGCCATCACCAAGCTTGTACCCAAGGGTGACAACGGCCAACAGGTATCAGCCGAGGAACTGCGCACCATTGCCCGGTTGTCCATGCAGTCCGGCGAGATAGAACCGGAGCAGGAAACCGTGATCACCAATATCTTGAAATTAAACCATAAATCCGTTCGTCAGGTCATGACCCCGCGCACGGTTACATTTATGCTGGACAAAAATCTTGCTATTGTCCAGGCTGCCCAGTTTGATGAAAAGTGGCGCATGCACAGCCGTGTACCGGTTTATGCCGGTGAACAGGATAATATTGAAGGCATTGTTCTCTCCCGGGATGTGTTCATGGCCGCTGCTGATAACAGATATGAGATCAGTCTGGCAGACATCATGCAACCGGTTTATTTTGTCCCGGAAACAGCGCCATTAAACAAGGTTTTCATTGAATTTTTTGAACGTCATCAACACCTCTTCGTTGTGGTTGACGAATATGGCAGCGTGACCGGCGTTATCAGCATGGAAGATATTATCGAGGAAATTATCGGCCGGGAAATTGTTGACGAATCAGACAAGGCCCAGGATATGCGCGAACTGGCGCGGCAGGCAAGAAAGACTGTGCAGGGCGCCTGATGATATTTTTTCCAGCCCAACCCTTTTGGCCGCACTGATTGAGCAGTGCATGGAAACTGGTAAAATGGCAATGAACATGGTATGAGCAATCTGATATAGTATGTCTTCGTAAACCAGAAGGTAACTCCAACTGTTGATTGATCCCAGATCCGGTTACAGCCCATGAAAAAAACTCCTGCCTGCATTCTATTTTGCCTGATACTTCTTGCCTCAACAGCCCAGGCCGCGACCTGGTATGTCAAGCCCAGCGCGGAAATACCACTTAGACGTGGTCAGGGTTCAGGATATAAAATAATTGCCGTACTTGGTGATGGCACCCCGGTCACCATCCTGTCCGAGAAGAACAACTGGGCCAGGGTCAGGCTGGAAAGCGGCAAGGAGGGATGGATTCTCAAGCGCTATCTGGGCAGGGAAAAACCATATAATGACCAGATTGCGGATCTCCGCGCCCGGAACGCGGCCCTGCAGGAGACCCTGACCACAACAAAACAGCAGTTGCAGGATCTGACGGATCTTCATCAACAAACAGCGCAGGAGCTTTCAGCCTCGATTGCAGAGCGTGATACGGTCAAGGCGGAATATGCCAGGCTGCAGCAGGACACCAGGGATGTGGTGGAGACGAAACAGGCCCTGCAGCAGGCCCGGGCGCAACTTGGACAACTCAAGAAACGGCTGGCAGAGCTTGAACTTGAGAATACGGGCTTAAAAAAGAGCTCGGCCCTGATGTGGTTTCTCACCGGCAGCGGAGTGCTGCTTCTGGGCCTGATAATCGGCCTTATCACCGGCAAACGAAACAAACGCCGGCGCTCAACCCTTTTATAAAGAAGGCCTCAACCCTGCCCACCGCACCGAACAGATAAACCA
>Ga0256913_10000772_pt1 | contig 16562 bp, 16 predicted proteins | sample Axial_MatmetaG_FD_185970 | JGI IMG/M metagenome (GOLD analysis project Ga0256913, IMG submission 185970) | Deep-sea worm associated microbial mat communities from Axial Seamount, Juan de Fuca Ridge, Pacific Ocean - Axial_Mat | ecosystem: Environmental > Aquatic > Marine > Oceanic > Microbial...
AGTAGTAAATATGAGATAGATGAAAAATTATATGAATTTGCTTACTTACATCAAAATCATTTAATAGATTTTAATATATCGTGTAAATATCCTATTATTGGATTAGGAGCACCAAGCTATTTATACTTACCAACAGTTGCAAAGAAATTAAACACAACGTGCATAATACCAAAATATGCAAATGTAGCTAATGCATTAGGAGCTATTGCAGGAGAAATAAAAATAACTGAATTTGCAGAAATAACTACAATATATGAAAACAATGTTTTTGCAGGATATCATTTACAAACTTCAAAAGGGATTTTTGTGTTTGAAGATTATGAAGAAGCACTAAAAGATGCTTATGAACAACTTCGTGAAATAACAAAAGATAATTTAGCAAAAAGAGGAGCTATTAATGGAGACATTACTATTACAAAAAGTGATAATTCTGTAAAGTCCCCTTATCAAAACAAAGAAGGAGAAGAAGAATATATTTTTAGATTTGTTAAATTAACGGCTAATGGACGCTGCGAAATTGTAAAAAGTGGTATAATATAAAAATGAAAGTAATAAAGGATATCATAGCAAGAATCAAAAAACACGATATAAAAAAAAGCGCTGCACAAATATCATATTATAATGTTATTGCTTTTTTAACTATAAGTGCAGTTATTGTATATATAGCAAAATTTTTTCCAGAATTTATTAATAAAGTATTAGAAAATCTTGAAAGTATTTTACCAAGTGTAATAAAGGGTGTATTTGATAATGCAGTTAATGAGGTAAATGTACCTCAAAACATTACTGTACTTTTATTTACTACATTTACTACTATATTTTTTGCATCACGCTCCTTCCAAGGTATTATGGAAGCTTTTGATAATATATATGAAATAGATCAAAGTAGAAAACTAATTAGAGCAAAAGCGGTTAGTATATTTTTCACATTAAGTATGTTTGTTATGATTGTTGCAATGTTTTACATATCGGTTATGGGTGAAACATTTGCAGATAACTTATTTCAAAATCTTCAATTTTTAAAAGTTTTTAATATGTTTAGAGCTTATGGAACAATTATAATATTAATTATTATTATGACGCTTATGTATGTATATTTACCTAATATGAAAATAAAAGTAAAACATGCTATTCCAGGTGCGCTATTTACATCTATTATTTGGTTAGCGCTTTCTCGATTCTTTTCATTTTATGTATCTAATATTACTAGCTTTTCATGGGTATTAGGTAGTTTTGGAAGTATATTTGCTTTTATGATTTGGATTTTTTGGTTAAGTATAATTGTGCTTATTGGAGCTGAAATAAATTCTTTTATAATTAATAGACATGATAAAAAATCTATACAAAAGTAGCTATGTTAGTCTTTCCTTTAATAGGATAAAATTATATTACAAGTATTTTAACAAACCAAAACAGCGGGCGTTCATGCTTTATATAATATAAATAAAGAAGTTTATGTTCAAAAAGGTAAAGGTTTGTTACTTGGAGGGATACCTGGAGTTAAAAGGGGAAAGGTATTAATCATTGGTGGTGGTACAGTAGGGACTAACGCAGCTAAAATGGCCATAGGACTTGGGGCCTTAAGAAACGGACTTAATACATTTAATGGTAAAATAACTTATGAAGCTATTAAAGATAGTTATAATAAGGTAGCACCTTGATTTGTAAATGATATCTTTATAATCTTATATTTACTAAATTTTATTATTAATGCATTATACAAGGTTTCTTGATTTTCTTTTTTAACAAAGGATATTATAGTTGAACCTGAACCACTAATAGTGGTTCCTAGAGAGTTATTATTATTAGCAAAGTTACGTATATCTTCTAAAGCTGTATTTAACTTATGCCTAAAAGGTTCATGAATTAAATCGTTTTGCAGCACTTTTTTCAAAATATCAAAATCACTATTTATCATAGCATAAGTTAACAATGAAGAATTTTGTAAAGCTTTTATGGAAGTTTTTATGGGATAGGTAGAAGGCAATACTTTACGAGCAGCTTTTGTTGAAACACGATAATTTGGTATTGTTAAAACCGCTACAAGATCATTTGGTACATTTATTTTAATATTTGAATCATCACTAAATAATGTAAAACCACCTAATAAACATGCTAATAAGTTATCGCCATGAGGTTCTACTTTCAAAGCGATTTCAAGGAGTTGAGTAGATGATAATTTGTTATTGAAATATTTATTAATAATTTTTAAAGAAGCAATGATGCTTGCTGCAGAAGAACCTAAACCTCCATAAAAAGGGATTGTATTATTTATGTGTAAAGAAAATCCTTTTAATGTTAAATTAGTATATTTTAAATATTCATTTATTGCCATATAGGCAAAGTTGTGTTCATTTATAGGTATATGATTTTTGCCATAACCTTCAACCGATATCTTATAACCACTATTAAGAGGCTTAAAAGTAATATCGCAATAAAGTTCTTTTATGGCAATAGCACCACAATCAAACATAACTCCCATATTAGCACTTGTTGCAAATGCTCTTGCTGTAATTTCACTAATCATTTAAATATAATTTCCTTTATAATATTTTCATCACATGGAGTGAGAGCTACTTTGTCTATATTATTAATTGCTGTATCAGGATCTTTTAAGCCGTTTCCTGTTAATACACATACAACACTGCTTTTTTTAGGGATTTGCCCACTTTCAATTTTCTTAATAGCTCCAGCTAGGGAAATACAAGAAGCAGGTTCAGCAAAGATACCTTCATTTGAAGCAATTAGTTTATATGCTGATATAATATCTTTATCTGTAATTGCTAAAATATCGCCATTTGATTCATTTGCAACTTTTAATGCATTTTCCCAATTAACAGGATTTCCAATTCTTATGGCTGTAGCAATTGTTTCAGGGTGTTTAAATACTTTACCCTCTACAATAGGGGAAGCACCTTTTGCTTGAAATCCAAATACTTGTGGCAATTTAGTGCATTTTTTATTTTTATAATATTCATTAAATCCCATCCAATAGGCGGTAATGTTACCAGCATTTCCTACAGGTAAACATAAATAATCAGGAGAGTTTCCCATATCGTCTACTATTTCAAAAGCAGAAGTTTTTTGGCCTTGTAATCTATGTGGATTTATAGAATTTACCAATGTTAGATTATTTTTTTTCGAAAGTGATTTAACAATATCTAATGCTTCATCAAAATTACCGTCAATGGCAATTACTTTTGCTCCATATATTAGTGCTTGAGCTAATTTACCATATGCAATTTTACCTGAAGGTATAATAACGCTACACTTAATATTTGCTCTAGCTGCATATGCAGCGGCTGCGGCAGAGGTGTTGCCAGTAGATGCACATATAATATGATTTGAACCTTCTTCAATAGCTTTTGCTACTGCATATACCATACCTCTGTCTTTAAAAGAACCGGTAGGATTTAATCCTTCATATTTAAAATATATATCAACACCATATTGCGTTGATAGGTTTACTGATTTAATTAAAGGGGTATTTCCTTCAAGCAATGTTAAAAAAGGAGTATTTTCATTTATTTTTAAATATTGTTTGTATTTTTCTATCAATCCTTTATATGTCATTAATATTCATCCTCCACTCTTATAATACTATTAATGTTTTTAACTACATTCATACCTTTTAGCACTGTTATGGAGTCATACATGCTAGCTTCTAAAACTTTATGGGTAATCATTACTAACTCTGCATAATTTTCAATTGATTTTTTTTGTACAACTGAATAGATACTTACATTATGATTACCTAATATGCTAGATATATTTGCCAAGGAGCCTGGTTTATCTTCAACACTCATTCGTATGTAAAAGTTTGAATGTGTTTTTAAAACATTTTTTACTGCTAATTTTCTAAAATAAGTACAACTAGTAAATGTATTTGAATTTATACTTTTTATTATAGATATTAAATCACCTACAATAGAGCTTGCTGTAGGTTTGGAGCCAGCACCTAAACCATATACCATGGAAGGACCAAAGAAATCACCTTCAAGATACACACCGTTATATACATCGTTTATGTTGGCAAGAGGGTGAGATAAAGGTATAAAAACTGGATTCACCTGTACCTTAATAAACCCATCTTTTTCTTTTGCCATACCGAGTAATTTGACCTTGTAACCTAGGTCTTTAGCATATAATATATCTTGGATATCAATGTTTGTAATGCCTTCAACATAAATATCACTAAGAGAAATGTGGCTATTAAAGGCCATTGAAGCTAAAATAGCTATTTTTCTAGCTGAATCATAACCTTCAATATCATTTTTAGGATTGCTTTCAGCATAACCTAAAGATTTTGCCTGTTTCAATGCTTTCTTAAAAGAAACATTTTCTTTTTCCATTAAAGTTAGAATATAGTTTGTGGTACCATTTAATATACCTAGAATACTTGTTATCTTATTACCTTGATATGAATTTGTAATCATATCTATTATTGGAATACCTCCACAAACTGAAGCTTCAAAGAGTAAATTCACTTTATTTTTTTTTGCCAAATTAAGTAATTCATTTCCATGTAATGCTATTAAATCTTTATTTGCAGTAACAACATGAATACCACTATTTAAGGCTTTTTCAATGAAGTGCTTTGCCTTTTTAATTGTTCCCATAACTTCAATTAAAATATCAATATCTTTAAATAATTCACTTTCATCAGATTTAATTTTATCTAAATACGTTTTAGGAATGTTTCTAGATTTTTTTAGATTATATACCATTATTGTTTTAATATTAATGATACTGTTTGTACGCATTTTAATTATTTCTTTATTCTCATCTAATAAATTTATAACGCCACTGCCAACGGTACCAAGACCTATTATTCCAATATTTATTGTTTTCATTTAATTACCTCCATCTAATAATTTAGCATTTTGTACACCGTCGATTGTCATTAGGGAGTTAATTAATTTATAAGGTTCAATATACATATTTTTTGTTTTTATATAAATTGATACGCGAGCACTATTACCTAAGGGAATTTCTTGATTAATAGTTAAAATATTTGCATTTGAATCGGATATTTTATTTAATACGTGTGATAAAACACCTGATTGATCTTTAAGTATTAGCATTAAACTTACAATATCAGAAATATTTGAGGCCATTTTATGTATGTTGTCTTTGTACTTATAAAAAGCTCCTCTACTTAAACCTACCATAGCGATTGCTTGTGATATGTTTTTAGCCTTGCGATTTTCTAATAAGTTTTTTGCTTTAATGGTTTTTTTCATACCTTCTGTTAGGATGTTTTCAGATATTATGTATAATTTATTTTCTTTCATGTATTCTCCGTTCATACGATTGTATATATAGAATATACAATAACATATAATAGAGAGCTTTTCAAGGGTAATATTTATTAACTATAAAATACATGTTATTATTGTATTACTATTTTAAGGAGAAATAAAATATGATTAATTCAAAAAAATACGCGATAAAAGAAGATAAGAAAATTGATTTAAATAAATTAAGCACAAAAACCACACCATATTATAAATCTAAAAAAGAATATAAAAAAATATTAAAAAAGCAAATAAAGCAAATGAGTGAATTGCAACAAGTACACTATGCATCTAATAAGTATTCCTTATTAATCATATTTCAAGCGATGGATGCAGCGGGAAAGGACAGTACAATCAGACATGTCATGTCGGGTATTAATCCACAAGGGTGTCAAGTTTTTAGTTTTAAGCAACCAAGTAAAGAAGAATTGGATCATGATTTTTTATGGAGAACAAATAAAAGTTTACCTGAAAAAGGTAGAATAGGGATTTTTAACCGTTCATATTATGAAGAGGTATTAGTGGTTAAAGTACATCCTGAGTTGTTAAAATACCAAGATCTGCCTAATGAGGTAATTAATAATAAGAAATTATGGGAAGATAGATATTTATCAATTAATAATTTAGAAAAACATTTATACCAAAATGGTACAGTTATTATTAAATTTTTCTTAAATGTATCAAAAGAAGAACAAAAAAATAGATTTATTTCGCGAATCAAAGAACCGTCGAAAAATTGGAAATTTAGTATGAGTGACGTACAAGAGAGAAAGTATTGGGATGATTACATGAGGGCATATGAAATGTGTATTAATAATACAAGTAAGAGTCATGCACCTTGGTATATAATTCCTGCAGATGATAAAAAAAATGCCCGATTAATAGTATCTCAAGTTATTATAGATACATTAAAAAAACTCGATATAGCATATCCTAAAACAAGTAAAGACCACGTCAAAAAGATGGAAGATATTTTAAAGTATTTAGAAACAGGAAAATAAATCAAGCAATAAGTGTAATTGCAAAACCTGATAAACCGGCACCAAAATAAATCCAAAAATCCAATAATCCAGCAAGAGATGAAGTCATTTTATGTTTTATTGGAATTGTTGAAGTAACCAAAGAGGTAGTGCCATAGAAACTAGCAGAGCACATTGAAATAAATAGTATTGACAAGGTTATGTTTATATTTGCAAAGATAAATACAAAAGCAAAATTAAATAATCCAAATACAAACAGTGCTCCAATAACTTTATATATGTTTTTTATTTTATCACTTAAATATCTAGCTAATAGTACTCCGGCTAAATTTAATATAGGTATTAATATTGCTTGATTCATTATTAAATTTAAGGGCATGTTAAAGGTTTTAACTAAATAAAGAGGTCCAAATAATAATACACCTTCTCTAAAAAAACCAAGTGGAATACAAAAGATTATTAATAAAATAATGCTTTTATCTTTTAATAAAGTCATATAACTTGTATTGCTTTTTTCTATATGTTTAATTACATTTAATTTTCTATTTGAAAACAACCATATAAAAGAATATATAAATAATATGATTCCCGGGATTATAAAGGCATATCTAAATCCAATTGAAACAATTAAATTTGATAGGCCTAAGTAAGTGAGTAAATAGCCAACGATACAGGCAACAAACATGATTAACCCAGCATTTTTTTGTTTTGAAGGTGGAAAAGTTTTTGAAATAATACGCATAAAAGGCCCCCAAAGCATTGATTGGAACAAGCCATTTATTGCCCATAATATAATTAGCCATGATGCAATATTTATACTACCTACAAGTATATTAGTAATTGCTGAAACAAGTAAACCTATAAAAACAAAAATATCTAACCGTATTTTATCTCCTAGACGCCCATTAATTAACTGGCCAACGGCATAAACCCAATAAAATGAGGTGCCTACAAATCCTAAAAGAGTTATATCAAAAACACCTGATTGTTTCATTAAAGGTAAGGCAATAGATAAATTCACCCTACCTAAATAGGCAAAGGCATAGGCTATCCAAGCCAAAATAAATATTTTTATTTGAGTTTTACTTAACTTTACATTCATTTTGTTATTATACTTTAAATAAAAAAAATATCAACAATTATGTCTTTAAGTGTATAATAAATATTATTAAATAAAAAAAAGAAGGTAAACAATATGAAGATATCAACACAAACGCTTTTTTTAAGCAGAACTTTAGGAGAAAAAAAAGCTATAGAAATGCTTTGTAAAATTGGATATGATGCATTGGATTATTCAATGTTTGGCTCACGTGAAAATAAAAGTATAATCGAATTACATGATTATGAAAAAAAAGTATTGGAACTTAAAAAGATAGCTAATAACTATGGAGTTTTCTTTAATCAAACTCATGCGCCTTTTCCATCATACAAAGTTGATGATGAGCAATATAATAAAAAAATATTGCCTTTACTTATAAGAGCGATTGAAATATCAGGAATGTTAGGTGCAAAGCAAGTTATAATACATCCTATAGCTTTAAAGAAGAATCAAAAACAGTTTAATATTGATTTTTTCAATTCTCTTCAAAAATATGCAAAAGAATACAATGTTAAAATTGCCTTGGAAAATATGTTTGGTAGAGATGCTACAAAAAGTAAAATTATTCCTAATGTATGTTCGTTTGCTGATGAATTTGTAAACTATATGGATGAATTAGATCCACGTTATTTTACTGCATGTCTTGATATTGGTCATGCTGGCTTAGTGGGAGAAAGTGCTTCTCACATGATATATGAGCTAGGTCATGATAAATTAACATCGTTACACGTGCACGATAATAATAATATAAACGATTTACATACACTGCCCTTTACACAAGCGCTTAATTGGAAAAGTATTATGAAAGCTTTAAAAGATATTAAATATGAAGGAGAATTAACGCTTGAAGCTGATAATTTCTTTCTTGGATTTCCTGTAGAAATGGCAGAAGATGTATCAAAATTCATGCTTAAAAGTGCAAAACAACTTGTGAAAATGTATGAAAATTTTTAAGGCTAACATATTATTGACGGTGGAAAGTTGACATACATGATAATATCCTATCAGAATATCTTCTAAGAACTTCGGATTTGTTAATAGTATAAAATCTATTCCGTTACATGTAGCATATCTTTTAAAGATTAATATAAGGAAAATTGTAAAATAAAGTGTCCATAATTGAAAAAGAAAATGACTCATAGTTTTCTTTACTATATACTGTTAGTGACAAAAAAAACATGTATAGGAGAAAAAAATGAGTCACCCACAGTATAACATTGAAAAAAGAAAAAACAAACATCTTAATGAAGTAGAACGATATAAAATTGAGGGCTATTTACAAGCAAAGATGAATGTTAAGGAAATTGCATCAATTTTGGGGCGTCCTAAAAGAACCATTGAAAGAGAAATTACAAGAGGCACTGTTGAACTTCTTAATCAGCATTTAGTAACTTACAAAAAATATTGTGCTGATGTAGGTCAAAGAATATACAATGAGAGAGCAAGCAATAAAGGTCCAGCTATCAAAATTGGTCATAACCATAAACTGGCTAAGTATATTGAAAAGAAAATAAAGGATGATAAATACTCTCCATATGCAGCTTTAGAAGAAGCAAAAAAAGATAAAGATTTAAAAGTTAATATATGCTTAAAAACTCTATATAACTACATAGATAATAATATATTTTTAGAAATAACAAATAAAGATCTTCCAGTTAGAAAAAAAGGAAAGAAAAGAAAATATAAAAAGTGCAAGGTATCGCTAAAGAATACTAAAGGAAGCAGTATAGAAGAAAGGCCTGAAGAAGCAAATAAAAGAGAAGTATATGGCCATTGGGAAATGGATACAGTAGTAAGTGGGAAAAAAGAAGGATTAGCTGCTTTATTAGTCTTTACAGAAAGAGCTACAAGAGAAGAAATGATATTTAAAATAAAGGGAAAAAGTCAAAAGTATGTAATAAAAGAATTAAATAAGATTGAAAGAAGAATAGGTGCTAAAAATTTTAGAGAAAAATTCAAAACTATTACAGTAGATAACGGAACAGAATTTTTAGCATATGAGCAAATGGAAAAGTCATTTCAGAATAAGATAAAAAGAACAAAGATATATTATGCACACCCATATAGTTCCTGGGAACGTGGAAGCAACGAAAATACAAATAAACTAATAAGAAGATTCATACCGAAAGGATCCAATATAGGCAATTACGCAAAAGAGGAGATACAAAGAATACAGCATTGGATAAATAATTATCCTAGGAAACTGTTTAATGGTAAGTCTGCCAATATAATGTTAAATGAAATATCAACATAAGTATCTACTATAACCAATGATTATGAAAAAACAAATATAAAAAAACTATAAGAATACTTAAAATAAAGGATTAATTTAAAAGTGCAAAAATATAAAGAAAGAAATCCTTGACGACAAATAGGTATACGATTTAAAATGAAAAAGCAACAAGAAAAGAAGATTACTAAAAAAAACACAACAGTATTCTCAAAGTGGACAGTTAAAGTTACAATGTTTATAAAGATTAATATAAGCAGATATATTTGACATACCATACCTAGATATTATAAACTATCATCTGTTTTAAATTATGGAGGTAATTATGGGTAATAAGGATATTAAAAATACTCAAATAGTCAATGCGGATCCATCTGCATTAGGTTTATTTGGGCTGGCAATGGTTACATTAGTAGCTTCATCGGTAAAATTAGGGCTAACAAGTGGTGTTTCATTAGTAATACCATGGGTTATTTTCTTAGGAGGTTTTGCACAATTATTTGCGGCAATAAATGATTCTAAAAGAAATAATATTTTTGGAACTACAGCCTTTGGAGGTTTTGCATTTTTTTGGTTTGCAATAGGTTTAACATGGTTAATAAAAGCAGGGGTATTAGGAGAAAGCTTATTAACTTCAATTGATGTAACACAATTAGGTTTTGCATATATAGGATATTTTATATTTTCTTTTTATATGACAATTGGGGCAACAAAAACAAACAAAGTACTATTTATAATATTTGTATTTATTGATTTTCTATTTATTGGATTATCTTTATCAGCATTTAAAATATTACCTGACATATCATATAAATTTGCAGCATACTCAGAATTATTGATTGCTATATTCTCATTTTATGGTTCAGCAGCAGTTGTGCTAAATACTCATTTTGGTAAAACATTTTTACCTGTTGGAAAACCGTTTAAAATATTTTAAAAATACAAAGAGATATAAGGCGCATAAGCGCCTTTTTAATTTATATTTTTATCAAGTTGACTTAATACCCAAGTTCTATCTTTGTTAATGTTGGGAATATGTTTCCAAAGACTATCTAACATAGTATAGAAACTTCGTATAATAATATCTTCTGTACTATAAACTAACCCTTTTTCTGAAAACTGGGGATAGGCATAGACAAAACAATTTTGTCTAACCAAAATATTTGAATTTTTAGGAACTTTATACTTACTTAAAGAGGCTAAGCAAAGTTCATAATTTTCATTTTCTAATACAAATGTTTTAAGATTGTTAAAGTGCTTTTTAAAAGAACTATTTGAAACATATATGGGCTTTTTTGCTAAGGTACTTATTTCTAAGTATTCAATACGGTCTTTTGTTGAATATTCTCGTATTTTATCAATATCGTAAAAATGCCTTCTAAAGTATTTCTTTTTAATAAAAAAACCTTGTATTTCTTTATGAATCAAAAGTATTTCTTTTATTAATTTAGTATCAACATCATTTTCTTTTAGAACAGTTAAAAGAGTTTGAGATGACATTGTTGAAAAAGTTGGTATACGGGCAAAAAGATACAGTTCATCATCATTTCTGCCTCTTTCAACCATTTTTTTGCTTAATAAATTAATGTCATTTAAATCATAATCATATATTTCAACTAAAGGATTACTAGCTTCAAGATATTCATTAATTAAAGTTTCTATTTGAAAAACACTAAAGGGGTCCTTATATAAAGAGGTATAATAACTATTTGGAGTTGATGAAGTATTAAGATTAAGTAGAGCAATATGATTTTTAATAACATATAAAGTGGGAAAAGATATCTTGTCCTCTAATTTTTGATAATGAAAAGATAATAAATTACCAGTAAAGTAAAGGGGGAACCAATTATATATTATTTTATAAAGTTGTGATTCGGATCTATTTGAATTATGAATTACGGTTATATGATGACCTTGGTTTAAAAGTTTAAGCATGAGTTGCTTCCATTTACTAATAAATTTAGGGTAAGCCAATACCCATGTGGGATCGCCCATATCTGATAATAATATTTCTTGATTGCCTTTAAGAGAAAGTGCATATTCAAAAAAATCAATAATAGCTGCTCTTTTACCAGTCATACCACGATATATATCAATATTAGTGGTATAAAGAGACGAATTAATATTTTTTTTAGTATTTTCTAAAGAATAATTTATGTTACCACTAAGAAAAAGTCGTAAGGCATGATTAAGCCAATGATAATCGCTTTTATCTAGATTGGAAATTACACTTCCTAAAAAATGCTCTAAAGCTTGAGTATTTTGTTGTTTATTAATAGATATAATTGCATCAATTACATTATTAAAATGATATATTGATGGATTAAAAGGTAGCTTTGCATTTTTCCATTTACTGACTAAAGAACGGGACACTAAAATATCATTTGCAAGGCGTTGCCCTGAAATATGAAGTAGACTCATTATATATGATAATGCTTGATTAGATTTACTCAATGTTACCTCTTTTAAACACTATATAAAACATAACAAATGTTCACGATATTGTCAACAAATAATCGTGAAGCATGAAATGTGTTGTTGTTTTTAAAAAAAGGATTGATATAATTAATTTAATACTTCAGATATAATATATTATATTTATAAGGTATGTGAGAAGAGTGAAGTTATAGGGGTTACATATTAATAATATGTTTTTAACATTAAAGTATAGGCGAGATTTTATAATTATAAAACCTCACCTATACTTTTGTGTTTTTAGTTATCCAATGTCAAGTATTTTTTATAGTTTTTACGAGTAATTGGTTCGCCGACTAAAATATAGCCAGGTTCAATGTTTGTATCATAATATGACATGGTAAAGTGAAGATGAGGTCCAGTTGAAAATCCAGTAGTACCCATATAGCCAATTTGTTGTTTTCTTTCAACTATTTCATCTTTTTGTGCGATAAGTGAATCCATATGAAAATATACACTAAATAAACCTTGTCCATGATCAATTACTATGGTATTTCCTGTCATAATTAAAAACATTGATAATACAACTTTACCTCTATTTGTAGCATAGATAGGAGAACCTTTAACATTGCCAATATCTAGCCCGGAATGATGGTATGAGGTGGGTATGCCATTAGTATATCTATTCTCACCGTATTCAGTTGATAAATGACCATAGGCGGGAATAACAAAAGGCTTACTATAATAAGTGCTTTCATTTGAATGTTGTCTAACTGGTACAAAATATTTAACATATTCAGCAGATGATTGTTCATTTTTAGTACTTGCAGCAATAGTTTTATCTATCCATAAATATTGAATGTTAAAATCATAAGCTTTTACAGTAATTATTTGTTTTTTTAATTTTTTACCTAAAATACCATATTCGATTTCATAGGTGCCTGCATTAGTATAATATCCGGCGGGGATATAGCCTACATAAGTATAACCTTGTTTAAAAAATTTAAATTTACTAAAAATAGACTGATTTAATACTGGAACTTCATCATCATCAATATTAAAGGCACTAATTTTAATCATGTCGCCTTGTACCACTAATGACTTATTTACTTCAAAATAGGAAGGTAAATTAATAAACAAGTCAAATTCATATATATAAGTACCTCTATATGGACAAGCTGGTTCATTCCAAATAATAGTGACAATATAGGTGTAGTCACCTTGTTTGTCCATAATTGGGATAGTGTCATCAATTGAATATTGAGTGTATATACATTCATTTGTATTATTATCATAAACATTAATCAAAATACTATCAGGGTTATAATCATATGTAATTGCTATTGTTTCATCTGATGAATATAATTTATTTTCTTTTGAATTAAATTGCATATTTTCATTATAAGAGGACCATACATTAGAACTTATTTTGTATTCCCACGTTTTTTTTATTAATTTAAAATTTAATTGACTAAAGGAAGTGTTAATACTTATTTTAGCTGGTTCTTTAAAAGGGGAGGGTTTATATAAAATTTTATTAGTATTAGTTTCGGTAGGTAAAGAGGGAATAGGTGTTATATTTTCTATTATAGGTTGCTGTTTATTTTGTGATATATAATTATAGCCTAAATATATACCTCCTATAAGAGAAATTAATAAAAATATTATTGATAGTGTTATAAGTAGTTTTTTCATTATTGCCTCGATATATAGATATATAATAACAAAGAAGCACTACCATGTAAAACCAAATATACGTATTTACCTTTATAATAAATTAATGATAAGATATAATTAATTTATTACTATTTATAAAAGGGGTATTTTATGAAAAAAGCAATTAGTATTTGGTCTTTTTCCAATAAAACAATTAAGCAATCAATGGATATTGCAAAACAAGTAGGGTTTGAAGGTATTGAATTAGCTTTAAATGAAACAGGGGAGATGAGTTTAGAAAGTTTAGATGAAGAAATTCTAGAAATATATAATTATTCAAAACAAATAGCTCTTAAAATACACAGTGTGGCCAGTGGATTATACTGGAGTTATTCATTTACATCGAATGATGAAGTTGAAAGAGAAAAGGCAATTAGTATTGCTATTAAACAAATAAAAATGGCTAAACTATTAAAAGCTAATTCAGTTTTAATAGTTCCAGGAGCAGTAGGTGTGGATTTTATAGAAAATCGTGAACCTATTAGATATGATATCGCTTATGATAGAGCTTTAGCTGCTATTAATAGTATAAAAGAAGAAGCAGAAAAAGCAAAAATTCATATAGGAATTGAAAATGTATGGAATAAGTTTTTAGTATCACCTCTTGAAATGAGAGATTTTATAGATAAAATAGATAGTCCATATGTAGGTGCATATTTTGATGTAGGAAATGTACTTTTTAATGGGTATCCAGAACATTGGATTGAAATATTAAATAAACGTATTAAAAAAGTGCATTTTAAAGATTATAGAAAGAATCCAGGAGGGTTAAATAGTTTTGTTGATTTGTTATCAGGGGATGTTGATTGGATAAAAGTTATGGAAGCTTTTAACAATATTAATTATGACGGCTGGGTTACTGCAGAAATGTTACCTCCATATACACATTATAGTGAACAAATAATATCTAATACCTATGGTTCAATGTGTAAAATTGTAGGAAAAGGAGTTTGAAAATGATTAAAGTTGGTTTAATTGGAGTAGGATATATGGGAAAAACTCATGGTGCTTGCTATGAAGAATTATACAAAGAAGGCGTTAGAATAACTGCTGTTGCAGATTTAGTTGATAGTAATATAAAAGAAGCAGTTAAGAAATATGGGGCAAAAGCATATAAAGATGGAATGGATTTAATAGCCAATGCAGATGTAGATATTATTGATATATGTTTGCCTACATATTTACATTCAGAACATGCAATAGCTGCAATGAAACAAAATAAAGGAGTCTTCATAGAAAAGCCTGTTTGTTTAAATAAAGAAGAAGGGAAAGCATTACTTGAGACTGAAAAGGAAACAAAAGCAAAAGTAATGGTAGGCCATTGTATTAGATTGTGGAGCGAATATATGTGGCTTAAAGAGGTAGTTGATAATAACACATATGGCAAAGTAGTTACAGGTGTATTTAAAAGAATAAGTGCTAGTCCCACATGGTCTTGGAATAATTGGCTACACCAACCTAATTTAAGTGGAAGTGTAGCACTTGATATGCACATACACGATGTGGATTATGTTAGATATATTATGGGAGAACCTACAAAAGTTAATGCAGTCGCATCAAGAGATAAAAAAGGAGTTATTCAACAAATGTTTTCAACATATCAATATGATGATGCATTAATTAAAGCGGAAGTTTGTTGGAATTATCCAAGTGGTTTTCCATTTGCAATGGAATACAGAGTAAAACTTGAAAAAGCTACAGTGGTATATGATTCTAATGCACAACCTACATTAACAGTATATTTAAATGAAGGTGGTTCTTTTAATCCAGTATTAAATAAAGATTTCGAAGGTGATAATGATAAAGGTGGAAACGTTTCATCTCTTGGAGGTTATTACAGTGAATTAAAATATTTTATTGATCAGTATAAAAATAATGAAGATATTAAAATTGCACCGCTTAGTGAAGGGGTGAAATCAGTTTTATTGGCACTAAAAGAAATCGATAAAGCCGGTGGAATGGAGAAATAACTTAAAGGGGATAATATGGATTTTTTTAGTAGAACACCTAATTTACTTTCTTTTGAAGCATATGGTAAATATCATATAATTACCTTGTTTATTATTTTGGTATTATTTATAGTCACTGTAGGTTTTAGGGAAAAATTAAGAAATTGGAAAAAAGAGAAAACATTTAGAATGATAACTGTTTCAATTGCTATTGTTTTTGAAGTTGCATATAAATTGTGGGTAATATATGTGGGAAAAGATGTATTAGAAAATGTATTTTCATTGGATTTATGTGCTATTTCTCTTTATATGGCTTGGATACTATTTTTTACAAAGAAAAAAGCTTTGTTTAATATATTATACTTTTTTTCATTAGGTGCACTAGCTTCACTTTTATATCCTGATTTTGGCACATTTGGACCTGATCATATGAGATTTTATCATTATTTTATTGTACATACATTTATAATATGGTCAGTAGTTTATTTTATCGCTGTATATGATTATAGAATTAAATTTAAAGATTGTTTGCATTCTTTTATAATATTAATGTCAAGTGGAGTTTTAGTACTTGGAGTTGATCTTCTATTAAAAACAAATTATATGTTTTTAATAGAAAAACCTGACGTGGGAACACCACTTGATTATTTTGGCGCATGGCCTACATATTTAATTGGATTAGGTCTTTTAATTGTTATATTATTTTTTATTATATACATACCGTGGTTTTTTGTTAATAGATATAGTAAAGGAAACCACATAAAGTAGTTTCCTTAAAGTTTTGTATTATTTAATTACTCACTCCATCTATTTGCTAATTCGTCTAATGTTGGTTCGGCAGGATCAGGTGATAAATTAGGAATATATTTACATGCT
>Ga0256913_10000773_pt1 | contig 16554 bp, 22 predicted proteins | sample Axial_MatmetaG_FD_185970 | JGI IMG/M metagenome (GOLD analysis project Ga0256913, IMG submission 185970) | Deep-sea worm associated microbial mat communities from Axial Seamount, Juan de Fuca Ridge, Pacific Ocean - Axial_Mat | ecosystem: Environmental > Aquatic > Marine > Oceanic > Microbial...
GAGATGGGTATAGAGAGAGCGCAGAGACATTGCGAAAGGTTGAAAGGCACGGGACTCCTGGGCAGATTCAAACTGAAAAAATGATAAAACTTCGGAGGTGTATCACACTATGATACCGCCTCCAAGGACTCTATCTCCATCGTAGAATACGGCGAATTGTCCTTTCGCCAGACCGAACAGCTCCTTGTCCGTAGTGACTCTCGCACCCTCTCCATCCATGACCACACTCGCTTCGACGGCTTCGGTGCGATATCTCACCTTTACACTGCATTCGAACTCTTCTCCAGGCATATCAAACATATTCAGATTTCTCACTACGAAACTCTTTTCCGACAATTCGTGCCTCTTTCCGACCACTATCCTGTTCTCCTGCGGTATCAAAGAGAGTACATAGTGTGGTTCATGGGCTCCATGTACGGTAAATCCTCTCCTCTTGCCGATGGTATAGTGCATATATCCTCTATGTTTACCAACCACTCTGCCGGATGGGTCCACCACTTCACCCTCCATATCGATATCCATATGTCTGGAGAGCACTTCGGTATAGTCGTTCTCGACGAAACATATCTCACTACTCTCCTTTTGGGAGGAGATATCCCTGAGAGGCTCTACGGATGAAGCTATCTCCCTCACCTCCTCTTTTAGCAACTCTCCGAGTGGAAAGAGGAGTCTGGGAACCACCTCTCTCCTGACCGAAGCGAGAAAATAGCTCTGGTCTTTCTGGATATCGACAGCCCTGTAGAGAAAGCGTCCGTCACTTCTGAGGTAGTGCCCTGTAGCGATCTTTTCGATACCCAGAGAATCGGCTATGGAGACCATCTCGCCGAATTTCAGATATCTGTTGCAGAGCATACAGGGGTTTGGCGTCTCCCCTCTGCGATAGCTCTCCACGAAGTAGTCGTATACATCCTGAGAAAATCTTCCGGAGCAATCCCTGAAGAGTACCTCCATATCCAGATACTCTCCAACTCTCCGGGCCTTGGCGAAGTTTTCTCTATGAAACTCTTCGTTATCGTGTAGCTTCATATAGAGACCTACAGGCTCCCACCCATCTCTACGCAAAAGTATGGAGGCGACTGTCGAATCGACCCCGCCGCTCATACCTACGAGTACTCTCCCCTTCAAGAGACGGTCTCCGTAATCCGCAGATACCACTCCCCTTCGCAGTAGAGAAGTTCCGAGAGTGCGAAGTATCTGCCTCTACGATAGAGTATCATGGACTCCCGCAGAGGCCAGTCGAACACAATCGATCGTCCCCGTACGATATCGCTTCGCGAAATGGTGGTTATCTTTATCTCGACCACCTCCTTTTTGGGACTTCCCGAATCCGACACGAAAGACTCTTCGGGCGAAGGAGTGACGAGGAGAACCTCTCTATCTCCATCCAGAACCAGTTCGGCGCCGGCCACGACACTGCCGTCAACTCCGATATAGAGAGCCGGCCGTCTCCTGCCCAGCCGTATGAGAGAACCGACGGATATCCTGTCGAGATCCTTTTTTTTGATACTGAAGGGCTCCATATACAGAATCGGACTTCCGAGAGAAGCGATCACTTTGGAGACATTGAGCCTCTGGAGCTGTCTGCTAAGCATGGTTGTCTCCCACCAGATATTCGAGAAGTCGTCTGACCGTGGCGGGTTCCAGGTCTTCGGGGACTCTCTGCCCCGTACTGAGATACGCCACGGGAAGTCTCTTCTCCATCAAAAACGAAACGAGTTCCCCTATACTGGCCGTTTCGTCGAATTTCGTCAATATGACACTATCGGGATTGACGAAAGAGAAGTGCTCGTATATATCAAGCATATCTCCATACTTCGCGGCCGCCGAAAGAACGAGATTTACGGATATATCCATAGAGTTTATACTTTTGAGATACTCTACCGTACCGATCAGCCTTCCGGTATCGTATGGGGATATCCCCGCTGTATCGACGAATATCCTGTCGTAATCGGACAGATCCTCTATCGCCTCTCTGAAATCGGATATATTGTCTATATATCTATGTTCCAGATGCATCAATCTGGCGAAATTCTCCATCTGCTCATAGGCTCCGGAGCGGAAGGTGTCGAGATTGACCACCGCTATCTTCCTCTCTTTTCCGCTCAGATATCCCGCTCTCGCGGCGAGTTTCGCTATCGTCGTGGTCTTTCCCACTCCTGCGGGTCCCACCATCATCGAGACTCTGCCGAGGTTTTCATCCGGATTGTCCACCTCCGCCAGATTCTCCTCTATCGATTCCAGTACAGCGGAGACGATTTTCTCCTCCTCCATACCCACACCCGAAGTGATGGCTTCGGCTATGGTCTTGCCTACCCATTTCCCCCGCAATCCCCTCTTTTCGAATATCTTTTCGACTCTGGAAAAGAGATCGTCATCCTCGGTATCGCTCTCTTCGAGACCGATACTTTTGAGATATACCTTCTCTTCCACATGTACGGTGATACGGGCTACGAGATTTCCATCGGCATCTTTGATCTGTTTGGCTTTGACCAGTTTGAGATCAGCGAAACCTCCATATTTTCTTCTGGCTATATCGAATGCTTCTGCGGGTGTCGGCGCTTCGAAAGTCTCTTCAACCATCGCGATCCTTTCAATTTCATCAGAGGAAGCAGAACCGAATCTCTACTTCTCCATCCCGGATGGGGAATTACGAGTCTTCGTCTTCCCACTCGGGTATTTCCATAAAACAGTATATCCAGGTCCAGGCTTCTGGGCGCATTCGGAAAGCTCCGCCTCCTGCCGAATCGCCTCTCTATCTCCTGGAGCCTGAAGAGTAGTTGCATCGGGGTGAGTTTCGTGACCAGTTCGATGACGGCATTGTAGAAGTCGGGCTGGTCGGCATATCCGAAAGGAGGGTTGAGCAGTATCTCGGACGAGGCGACGGTTTCGATCCCCTTCTGTGCCGAAAGCGCTATCCACAACTTATCGAAACGCCTCGGCACATCTCCGATATTCCCACCTATTCCGACGAGTACCCTCGTTCCACGGCAGCCTCCACACTTTTTGCGGTATGGATAGTATCTTCTCTTCCCTATCCATCTGCATCCATCAGGTGGCCCGCTTCTCTTCTCCATGGCACTCTTACAGCACTTCGGCTCTTCCGTCTCTCATTACTATCGTATCCTCTATCCTCACTCCGAACTCTCCGGGGATATATATGCCCGGCTCAATCGTGAATACCATTCCATCCTCCACTACCGTATCGGACTTCGGAGAGATATATGGCATCTCATGGATATCCAGCCCCACTCCATGTCCGGTAGAGTGCAGAAAGAGATCTCCATATCCGGCCTTCTCTATCACTTTTCTCGCCAGAGCGTCTATCTTCGACGCTCTCATGCCGCTTCTCGCTCCGGCGATAGCCCTGTCGTGAGCCTCGAGTACGATATCGTAAATCTTTTTCTCTCTTTTTGAAGAGAACTTCTGTTCATATCCGAAGTCGAATCCCCTATCGACGGCTACGGTTCTCGTCCTATCCGAACAGTAGCCTCTATACCTGAGCCCCGCATCCACGAGAAGAAGTCTGCCATATTTCAATTTACGATCGGAAGGTACCGCATGCGGTCTGGCGGAAGATGGGCCGATGGCCACGATAGGGTCGAAGCTGAGACCATACCTGCCACCTTTGCGAAGAGCCTTCTCCGCCAACATCGCGAGATATCTCTCGTCTCTTCCGATACCTTTGCACTCGAAGAGTCTCGACATCTCATCGAAAGCTTTCGCTCCGAGTTTCGCCGCTTTGGAGAGGTATTTTATCTCTTCACGACTCTTTATCACTCTTCTCCTGTGTGAAAAGTCTTTTTCGTATATCCATCTCACTCCACTCTTTTTCAAAAGTTCGTAACTGGATATATCCCACTCCCGCGGGTCGAGTATGCATGATGAAATACCGCTCTTTTTCAATATCTTCACGGCGGTCGAGAGTATATCCGAAGATACCGTCACTTCGACGCCGTGAGCTTTTCGTTCGGCATCTTCGGCATATCTTCCATCCGTGATGAGTCTGGCTTCGGAACCGAGCCTGATATATATCACATTGTCGCAACCGAATCCGCATTCGTATCTGACCGCGTTTTCGTCACGAAGGATGAAATTCACGCCATCAACCCTGCTGTTGTCTCTTCTGAGCCTCTTTCGCGGCTCTGATCTCATTGAGAATCTGAGTCATCGCTATCATGGCGAGGTGGTATCCGAAAGGTCCCATGCCCGCTATCACACCGGCACATACGGGAGCGGTCATGGACTCTTTGCGAAACTCCTCTCTGGCGTGGATATTGCTCAGATGCACCTCTACCGCAGGAATCTGTACGGCCGCTATGGCGTCTCTGATAGCGATAGATGTATGAGAATAGGCGGCCGGGTTGATGATGATGCCGTCGGCATCACCGAGGCACTCCTGAATACGATCGACTATCTCACCTTCGAGATTGCTCTGGAAAAACTCTATTTCGATACCGTTTTCGACAGCGAAATTCTTCATCTGCTCATGTATCTGCTCCATCTTCATCGGTCCGTATATATGCTGTTCTCTGATACCGAGCATATTGAGGTTGGGTCCCTGAATGACTACTATTTTCATACTATTCGTCTCCTTGTTCATAATCTCTGTTTCCGCTACACCATCATGGTCGTGAAATAGGAGCGGTTTTTGAAAAGAGATATATTCTATTGAAATTGGCTTTGAGTCACTTTAAAGATTCATAAAGGAGACGGTCACGGTATGGAAAATATATATTTTCCCCCATCCACTCCCACTTCGAGTCTCCTGTGATGTTCGTCGAAGAGGTCGTATCCCTCTTTGAGATTTTTCCAAAAAGAGTACCATTGGCTATCTTCGTGCTTTTTCAACTCCTCTTCACTCATCGTGAAAGGATATATCTGTATCTGTAACGACTCCTGACCGTTTTCCATGGCCGCAACAGCGAGGTCGAATATCTCCTCCATATCACCATCGTCTCCCATGGCGAAGCTTCCCGCGGAGAAACAGCCTTCATGCAGACTGACATCACTACCCGTGGCGTTTTGCTCTCTGTCGAACTGGTTGGGATATCCGAGATATATCGAGTATCTGTATAGATTGTCGGGATTAATCATATCTTTTCCCGCTTCGTAGAACCCTTCTGGAGATTTATTGTCACCTTCGGTTCGGCGTGGACCCAGACCTCCGGAATATTCACATATGGTGTACCCCTTGAGCTTTCGATAGCTATCTCCGACCAGCATCCATACTTCGAGAGAAGACTCCTCCTTGAAAAGTCTCAAAAGTATGGGGTATCCCACCTCTCCACCAATCTCCTGAAGCCTGCTCTCGAGACTCTCTTCACTATCGGGTATGAAGTAGAGTGTGGAGTTGTCGTCGCTATTGTCGAAACTCATAGCCAGAGGATCGACCGCCCATCTCTGCTCCGCGGACGAAGATGAAGAGGCATCACCTCCGCTTTTGGAGCTTTTGTCTCCCGAAGAGGCGTTGGCATCGACTATCTTTATAGAACCCGAAGAGGATGGATCGATTCTGATGAATACCGGTTCGTTACCGCTCCCTGAAGATGGTGCCGGACTCGCCTTGCTACCGGAGAGGGCATCCACCGTCACCGTACCATCCTCTCTGTTCGGTTCCATCTCTATATCTACGGTATCTTCGTAAACGGCTTTCCCATCGGATGACTCCTTCACGAAACCGGACAAGACCCTACTGCCCCCACCGACATACTCACCGTCATCCTCTCCGGCTGGAACGCCTCTTCTGCCGGCACCTCTCTTTCGGGAGTGTTTTTTCCATCTTTCCGACGAATGTTTTACGGGTGACTTCCCGACCGTATCGTCGTCGTATTCGAGAGTATCGTCCGCCCCGTCCGAAACGGCATCCACAGCGACAGTACGGTTGACATCATTCGGATAGATATACGAATGCAGTTGATAGAATATGAGAAATACCAGCAGTGCCACTACGGCTTTGCCAATTTTCGTCGACATCCGCATATCCTTTCTCCACTTTTTTTGGCTAAAATCTTCCGACAGGATAGAGTATAGTGTGGAATATTGTACAAAAAATATTCCGTATCGCAAAACGGCCATGTAAACGGGGAGGAGAGTGTCATGATAAGAGTCGGGACGGATATAGTCTCCATAGAGAGGATAGAGGGGAGTATCCGCAGATTCGGGAAGAGATTTTACGCCAGATTACTGAGTGAAGAGGAGTCGGCCCTATTGAACTCCACCCCTTCGTCGATAGCCGGATACTGGGCCGCCAAAGAGGCCATATCCAAAGCCCTTGGTTGCGGTATAGGCTCTTCTCTGTCGTTTGTGGATATCCATATATACAAAGAGTCATCCGGTGCCCCCGCTTTCACTCTATCCGAAGAGGCGCGAAAGAGATTCGATATCGTATCGTCATCCATCTCCATCAGCCACGATGGCGGATTCGCCATAGCCGTGGCGATAATCGAAACGAGATAGAGTCTATATATCACCCTCCCCCTACGAAGTGCAACAACTCCACTCTATCTCCATCCGAGAGTACGAAACTCTCCCAATTCTCTTTTTTGACGATATCCATATTGACGGCCGCCGCCATCACTCTATCCAAAACACCGAGCTCGTTTATGAGAGCGGACAGAGTGATACCGTTTGGCACTCTTCTCTTCTCTCCATTGACCACTATTTCCATTTTGCCTCCAGCGAAGTCATGATATACCGGACAGATATCCTCTCCGAAATCCCCATTTGTCGATATGGCGATTTTATCAGATATTCAACCAAAGTCAAGTAGAATGGGATCGAAAAACGGATCGAACAGGAGAGTGGATTGAAATCACCCAAAAGAGATCATATATGGAGAGTCGCTATCGCCGTCGGAACGATTTCGCTGTTCAACGCAGGATGTATGCTCATAGAGCCCGAACCCCCCAAAGTACAGCTTCCTGTCAAAAGCGAAACGAGAAAGAGCGTGGAGTGGAGAGATACATCGAACTACGAAAAGAGACACGACTTGAAACCGGAACCCTACAGCCTCGACTCGAACGAAAGCGATCCGGAACTGCTCGGTCCGCAAAGCACACTGAAAAACAACCCTCTGGCCAAAAAAGAGGATGAGACCGTCATTTCGGGAGTGGCGGAAGAGAGCGAACTCTACTCCGAAGACCTCGATACACCGACCAGCGAAAAAGAGAATGGGCAGAGTGTAAAGAGTATGAGCAGAAGCAGATGTATCGATATGATAGGGTTGTCCAAATTCAACGAATACAGTAAAAAGTATGGAGGAGAATCGGCCGCCATCGACAGGTGTATCATACTTTCGGGAAGGAGAAATTGACGGCTCCGCCTCCCCGTGTCTCAGAAAAGTGTGAGGGTACTCTCGTCTCTCGTATCCTCCGCGAAAGAGGTGGAAGCCTCCATCTTCTCTTCGCATATACTCCTCGCGCACTCTATACATAGATACCGGCACTCTTCACCATCGTAATAGACCGTATCCCCCTCGCTGAACTCTCCATAACACTCCGAACAGACATTTGCCACGAATTCCAATATTCTGGTGGTCGTCTTCTGCTCCATAAAACAGTGGTTCATCATTTTTCGAGCTCCTTTATCATCTCGATGGCCTCTTTCATTCCGCTATCGAGGGAATAGGCTTTTTTATAATTTTCGAGAGCGTCTTCCTTGCGCCCCATATCGTACAGGGTATTGGCGTAGTTGTAGTAGTGAGGAGCGTAACCGGGATCCTTTTGGATAGCTTTGCGATGCATCTCCAAGGCTTTTTCATCCTCTCCGAGCCTATGTAGCGCGTTTGCCAGAGAGCTCAGCGCCAAGTCGTCGTCGGCATCTATGGAGAGAACCCTCTCGAATGTCTCCCTCGCGGAGAGAAAATCGTTCATATTCATATACGCCACACCCAACATTCTCGATACCTCTATATCGTCGGCATCCAGCACGAGAGCGCTCCTGAGAGCTTTGACGGCTTCGGGATAGTCTCCTCCATCCATCGCTTCCCGCGCTTGCGATTTCAACTCTTCGATTCGGCTTGAGGGGGTGGCGCCCGCCACATCCTCGGTCTGTGAAAAGGTGGATGGTTTGTCCGAATCGCCAAAATCCTCACCTCTTCTCGGATAGTCGCCTGAAAAGAGTTGTCTGAAAAAGATATAGAAAATTGCGACTGCCACGACCAGAAGGAGAAATTGGAAAAGAGTCATACGAATACCTTTCGATTGTGGATAGGGGCGCTATGGTATGATATAGATGCTTAATATAAAATATGAGAGGAGAGATAGATGGAAGAGAGTCCCGCAGGAGAGGATTTGACACCTCTGCAGTATGCCGTCTGCAGAAGAGGAGCTACCGAACCACCATTCGCAAACGAATATTGGGACAACCACGAGAAGGGAAAATATCTCTGCCGTTGGTGCGGTACGCTCCTATTTCTGTCGAAAGACAAATTCGATTCCGGTACGGGGTGGCCCAGTTTCACCGCTGTCGCGAAAAGGGGAGCCGTCACATCGAGAATCGACCGCTCTCACGGTATGGTGAGAACCGAAGTCCTATGCTCCGAATGCGATTCTCATCTGGGGCATCTCTTTCCCGACGGCCCTCCTCCTACCGGAGAGAGATACTGCATCAATTCGGCATCTCTGCTTTTTCTCGCGGAGACGGAAGAGAACGATACGGTATAATTCTCCAAATTTTTCGGAAAGGAGCTGTCTCATGACACTGAAAGAGAGAATCAAAAACGATATCAAAGAGGCCATGAGAGCCAAAGAGACTCTGAGGAGAGATACCCTCAGAAACCTCAATGCCGCAATAAAGCAGGTGGAGGTAGACGAACGCAGAGAATTGAGTGACGAAGATGTCGAAAAGATTCTGATGAAATACGCGAAGCAGAGAGAAGATGCCATCGTCCAGTTCAAGGAGGCGGGCAGAGACGACCTCGTAGCCAAGGATATGGCCGAACTGGAGCTGGTGAAATCCTATCTCCCCGAACCTCTCGACGATAGTGAACTCGAAAAGATCATATCGGAAATTATCGAATCCACCGGAGCCCAGTCCATGAAAGATATGGGCAAGGTGATGGGAGCGGCGAGAGAGAAGATAGGTAGCCGTGCCGACGGCGGTCGTATCAGCTCCTGCGTAAAAAAGCTCCTTTCCGCAAACCGATGAGTCTTTTTTAAGTGACAAACAAGAGATGGATTGATAATATAATTTCATCCGTAAAATAGCAGGAAATAGAAAAAAACGAACTAAAAGGAGTGTCGATGAAAAGAGTAGTAAGCATGGCCGCCGCGGCGGCACTGATCTCTACATTCGCTATGGCGAAAGAGGTGAAGATAGGAGTGGTTCTGCCCCTGACCGGGCCGATAGCCGCATTTGGACAGACTAGCAAGGACGGACTGGAGATAGCACACGCCCAGAACGACAAGCTCAAAAACGGAGATACGGTGAAACTGATCGTTCTCGACGATAGGGGCGACAAGGTAGAAGCCGCCACGGCTGTGAAGAGACTTCTGAACAAAGACAATGTCACGGTCATTCTCGGAGAGGTGGCTTCGGGCAACTCTATGGCGATGGCCCCCGTAGCCGAGAAGGCGAAGACACCTATGATAACACACGCTTCCACCAACCCCAGAGTGACAAAGGGCAAAAAGTATGTGACCAGAGCCTGTTTCATCGATCCCTTCCAGGGTGCCGTCATGGCCAAATACGCCATCGACAGCGGGATGAAGAAGGCGGTCGTAGTCACCGATGCGAAACAGGACTACTCCGTAGGACTCTCCAAGGCTTTCAAGAAAGCGTACAAGGCCAATGGCGGAAAGGTACTCAAAACGGTACTGATCAACTCCGGAGACAAGGATTTCAACGCTCAGGTTTCGACCATAAAATCTCTCAATCCCGATATCATAGCCTTTACCGGTTACTATCCCGAAGCGGCTCTGATGGTCAAGCAGGCCAGAGCGATGGGAGTCCAGACACCTTTCATCGGTGCCGATGGAGTTGGTTTCCCCGAACTGGTGAAGATCGGCGGAAAAGCGTCTGAAGGTTTCATGTATACCGACCACTTCAACGAAGCGGCCGCGGAGTCTCCCGAAGCCAAAGCCTATGTCGAAGCGTTTCACAAGAAGTATAACAAAGCCGCCGACTCCATGGGAGCTCTCGCCGCGGACGCATACGGTATGATTCTCGATGCCATGAACAAATGTATCGACGAGAAAAAGGGTGCCGACGATAAAGAGTGCATCAACCAGAAGCTTAGAAATACCAAAGATTACAAAGGTATCACCGGCGTCATCAATATCGACGAAAATGGAAATGCGGTAAAATCAGCGGTCATAAATGCCGTCAAAGATGGTAAATTCGAATACAAAACTACCGTCAATCCCTAAGACACCCCATCGGAGACACCATCTCCGGACATACGGTCCGATGGAATCAGGAGCTCTTCGACTCTATCCCCTATGGACGACGGCACTCCCGGGTCGTCCCATCGGGGGATAGTCTCGACGGCTCCAACCGCATACCCAATCCAGCAGAGGATACGAAATGGATCTCTCCACCTTTTTGCAACAACTCGTAAATGGAGCGAGTCTGGGCAGTATGTACGCTCTCATAGCCATCGGATATACGATGGTCTACGGTGTACTGAGACTCATAAACTTCGCTCACGGCGATATCATGATGGTAGGCTCTTTTATGACATATGTCGCCATGGAGGCGGGACTCTCCTTCGGTCCTGCGGTCGTGGCCGGTATAGCCGTCTCCGTCATCGTCGGAGTACTCACGGACAAAGTGGCATACAAACCCCTCAGAGAGGCACCGAAAATCTCGCTCCTCATCACCGCGATAGGTATCAGCTTTTTTCTGGAAAATCTGTTCAATGTACTATTCGGAGGGGTTCCCAGAGCCTTCAGCGCACCCGAATGGCTGACTAAGGTCTTCAACATATCCGATATATATCTCCCCGCTACGGTCATCATCATTCCCATCGTGACCGTCGCCATACTCACATCCGTCCTGTGGGTACTCTACCGCACCAAATACGGTATGGCCATCAGGGCTCTGGCATTCGATATTCCGACCGTCAAACTGATGGGTATAGACGCCGACTCCATCATCAGTATAGTTTTCGCTCTCGGCTCCGCACTCGCCGCGGTGGGAGGCATATTCTACTCCATAAGCTACCCTTCCATAGACCCCCTGATGGGTGTCATAGTCGGTCTCAAAGCTTTTGCGGCCGCTGTACTCGGCGGTATCGGCAGTGTCACAGGTGCCGTTCTGGGCGGTTTCATACTCGGTTTTACGGAGATATTCGCCGTGGCGCTCTTCCCTGAACTGGGAGGCTACAAAGATGCATTCGCATTCTTCTTTCTGATTCTGGTACTTCTATTCAGACCTACCGGTATCATGGGTGAAGATCTCGAGAGAAGCAGATTCTAACAAGGAGAGACGATGAAGGGTACGGCGATCAAAATAGTAGCTATCGTGGCTACTCTCGGAGCCATCTACTACTCCAATGCCAATTTCGACAGCTATACGCTCAGTATCATGAACAATGTCGCCATTTTCGCGATACTGGCATTGAGCTACAATCTCATAAACGGCGTTACCGGGCAGTTCTCTCTCGAACCGAACGGATTCGTCGCGATAGGAGCCTATATCACCGCTCTCTTTCTCATCCCCGCGGATACGAAAGCGGATATGTTCGCTCTCGTGGACCCCGCACCTATCGTGATGGAGATGAGCGCTCCGCTTCTACCAGCCATCATAGCGGGTGGAGTCTCGGCATCGCTCATAGCCCTGATGCTCTCGTTTCCGGTCTTCAGAGTCAGGGGAGACTATCTGGCGATAGTCACTCTGGGATTTGGATTTATCATCAGAATATTCGCCATGAACACTCCGGCATACACCAACGGTGCGATGGGGTTGAACGATATACCCGATATAGCGGATTTTCTCTGGACTGGCACTACCGCACTCGTCACTCTCGTAGTGATGCTGCATCTCGTACACTCCAGATACGGCAGAGCCATGAAGGCAGTCAGAGACGATGAAGATGCGGCATCGGCGATGGGTATAGATACATTCAGGATAAAGACACAGGCGTTTATGACAAGTGCCTTTTTCGAAGGAATCGGTGGCGGTCTTCTCGCCTCTTTTCTGACGACCATATCCCCCGATCAATTCACCTTCCTTCTCACATTCCAGCTATTGATCATCATCGTACTCGGTGGTCTCGGAAGCATGACCGGTACCCTTATCGCCACGGTGCTGGTGATGGGAAGTATGGAGTGGCTGAGATTTCTCGACGACGATATCGTACTCATGGGTATGCATACCGGAGCCCACCCCGGTATGAGGATGGTCGTATTCGCCATACTGCTGATTATCATGATGCTATTCGCCAGAAGAGGACTCCTGGGTGACAGGGAGTTGCCGGATATAGTGAAAGCTCTCATGGCAAAAAGGAGAAAACATTGAGTGATGCGATACTGGAGATAGAGAAGGTGACGATGAAATTCGGTGGCGTTACCGCCATCGACGAGCTCGGCTTTTCGGTAAGAGAGGGTGAGATATACGGTCTCATCGGCCCCAACGGAGCCGGTAAAACCACTATATTCAATATCGTGACGGGCAACTACAGGCCTACCGAGGGTAGAGTCCTCTTCGAGGGAGAGGATATAACCGGTATCAAACCGGACAAAGTCGTCTACAAAGGGATAGCACGGACATTTCAGAATATCAGGCTATTCGGCAGTATGAGCGTACTGGACAACATTCTGATCGGTTTTCACGATACGATAAAATATAGCTATATCGAAGCCATTCTCCGTCTGCCGAGATATTTCAGAGATGAGAAGAGGGTGAGAGAAAAGGCGATGAGTCTTCTGGCAGAATTCGGCATAGAAAAATTCGCTCACCATGACGCTTCGGCACTGAGTTATGGAAATCAGAGAAAGGTGGAGATAGCCAGGGCGGTCGCGACCGGCCCGAAACTGCTCCTTCTCGACGAACCTGCCGCGGGTATGAATCCGATAGAGACGGAGGATTTGTCGAATATCATCCATAAGGTAAAGAGAGATTACGGATTGAGTATCCTCCTCATAGAACACGATATGAAATTTATAAACGCCATGTGCGACAGATTGACGGTACTCGACTATGGGGAGAAGATATTCGAAGGCTCACCGGCCGACGCCATCGTGGATGAAAGAGTCGTAGCCGCATATCTGGGAGATTTTACACATGCTTGAGATAGAGAACCTTCAGGTGAGTTACGGTGTAATCAGTGCCGTCAGAGGTATTGACCTCAAGATCGAAAATGGCAGAATAGTCACTCTCATAGGAGCCAACGGCGCGGGCAAGACATCGACCCTGAACGCGATTGCTGGTCTGATCAAAAAAGTGGGCAAAGTGACTTTCGAAGGCAGAGATATAAGTCGGGAAAAGACACATAGAATAGTTCGAGGCGGTATCGCTCTCGTGCCGGAAGGGCGACGCGTCTTCATCAACCTCAGCGTAGATGAAAATCTGAGAATGGGAGCTTTCAACAGCGATGAGGATTTCGAAGAGTCGAAAGAGGAGATGTATAGTCTCTTTCCCCGTCTCTCCGGCAAGAGAGACCAACTCGGAGGCACACTCAGTGGAGGAGAACAGCAGATGCTCGCCATAGCCAGAGCACTGATGAGCAGACCGAAACTTCTCATGCTCGACGAACCGAGTCTGGGTCTGGCACCAAAAATAGTCGGTGAACTCTTCGAGATAATCACGAAACTGAAGCGCGAAATGCCTATTCTACTCGTAGAGCAAAACGCTTTCGCGGCACTCAAGATAGCCGATTATGGATATGTACTGGAAAACGGTACGATATCTCTGGAGGGTGAGGCTTCGAAGCTTCTGGGAGACGACGAGGTGAGACGACGATATCTCGGAGGATAGAAAAACCGCTTTTTATCTATCTTATAGTATATTATGGCGTATGAGAGATATATCGTCGGATAAGAGAGGACGATATCGCATTTATGGAGAAAGAGAGGTATGAAAATGTTTGGAAGAGGATTGATGATCGCCGCGCTTCTACTGGCCGGAATCACAGGTGTATCGGCATCGACGACAGACGAGTGCGCATCCGGATTTTTGAGTGACCCGTGCCCGATAGACGGATACAGTACCGTAGAGACCGAGAAGATGCCCAGACACTCCCACAGCTGGATGAAGAGTGCCCACAGTTTCGATTTCGATGTCATAGTCGATGACGGGAAAAGGTCTCGTTCGGTCAGACACTGCTGTCCGACCAGACATGTCGCCACTCGTACTTATCATCGTGTACGCAGGTCAGATGGGCGAAGAGTCGTGGTAAAAAGCGACTGTAGAACCGCGGAAGAGTGTTCGAGATAGATACTCTCCCTACTTTTCATCCTCTCTCCGATGAGGGTGAAGAGACTTCTTTTAAATGATTCTTGATTTGTATATTAATAAATATATCGAAATATCACACTATCGAAAAGAGATGAATATCGTCACTTTCCATAGTCGGAAGCTCATAAAATAGATAAAAGACACTCTATAAATCCTCGATATATGGCTGTTTTTCATATATTTGCAAAATATTTTCATACATTTCAAAACAAATCGAATCATTTAAGATTGCTATGTTAGAATAGCGTAAGCTAACATTTGGAATGGTAGCTTTGGAAATTCAAAGAGAAAGAGAAGGAGAAGAGTGATGAAGAGAGTACTCATAAGCGGATTGACGGGGATGGCGTTGATGGCTACGATGATAGTGCCTGCAAGTGCCGGATGTAGTTGCAAAGTGGTGAAAAGTTGTAAAAGCGGTGAATACCGATATGTCAAGAGATATAGAAAAGTGGCTGTAACATGCTATAAGAAAAGGGTCTACAAAGTACCTACGACATGTATAGAGACCAGCACATGCGAAAAGATGACATGCTACAAGACAAAGACCAAAATGGTCAAATCCACATGCTATGAAATAGAGCCGTATATGAAAAGAGTATGGGTAGATGCGAATTCCGTAATCAAATAATCTATCTCTCTGGCGGGAAGAGAGAGTCTCCCCTCCTCTTCCCAAACCCTATCCCGCGAGCCCGGGCATCAGTTTCACGAGTCCATGGGCTATCATCTGGACACCGATCGCCGCCAATACCATCCCCATCAATCTCTTGACGATGTTCAACCCCGTATCTCCCAGTTTTTTACCTATAGGTTCGGCCATATAGAGAGCGAACCACGCACTGACGGCCAGTGCCAGGACGAGAATACTCAATATCAATCTGCCACCGGGGACATCGGCAAGATGATTTCCCTGTACGATACTGAAACTTATGGTACCGGGACCGGCCATGAGTGGTATGGCGAGAGGTACTACCGCTACGCTCATCATACTTTCGATCTCTTTTTCACTCAACTCCTTCGTCTCTTCATCCGTCTGTTTCATCGGAGTCTGACGGGCTTCGAGCATATGGATGGCCATCAGCAGTATCAAAACTCCGCCTCCTGCCTGAAACGCTTCGATACTGATTCCAAAAAGCTTGAGTATGGCGTCACCGAACCATATTGAGACTATCAGTATGACGAAGATAGCGACAGCGGTCCTGTATGGAATGCGTTTGCACAATCTATCCGGCTTGCCGTCACAGAAACCCAGCAGTATCGGTATAGCTCCCAGAGGATTCATCAGCGAAAGCAGACCGACGAAACTCTTTACGAATTCATAACTCCCCACATGTTCCATAGACTACTCTCCCTTTTTTTACGATATTGTCTATAACCATTCTATCACATATGAGTTGAGAGACCATATATCACCGTTTTACCCCAATATCGACGCATAAGCCGTTTCGAGTGTCGCGAATGGAAATTTATGTTAAAATCCCACAAACTCAAAAGGATATATCCGGTTTGGACAGAGCCAATGAAATCCTCTCCCAAAGAGGCAGACTTCTTACAGAGATATACTTCGACCTGCAGAGATATTACGAAGAGCGTTACGGGTCGGACGCACTCGTACTCATAGAGGTGGGAAACTTTTTCGAAGTCTATGAAGTCAACAACGACGAGCTTAAAATCGGTAAAGCGAAAGAGATAGCGGAATTTCTGAATATCCAGCTCACACGCAAAAACAAGACTATCCTGGAAAACTCCATAGCCAACCCCCTGATGGCGGGAGTCCCCACCATCAGTCTGGAGCGATACCTCTCCCGTATCGTACAGAGTCGTAAATATACGGTGATTCTCGTCAGGCAGAAGGGGATTCCTCCGAAAGTCAAACGATATATCGGCAATATCATATCTCCCGGGACGAATTTCGAATATCACGACGATGCCAAAGAGAACAATATCGCCTCCATACTCGTAGATGAAAACAGAGGAATCTACTCGATAGGATATGCCGCCATAGATGTGACTACCGGCAAGACCATCGTCAACGAAATACACTCCGGCAGAGATGACCGAACCTACGCTCTGGACGAAGTATTCGGACTATTTCAGAGCTATCACACTTCGGAAGTGATCATAACCACAGCCAACAACGAGATAGATAGAGAGTGGCTA
>Ga0256913_10000774_pt1 | contig 16543 bp, 12 predicted proteins | sample Axial_MatmetaG_FD_185970 | JGI IMG/M metagenome (GOLD analysis project Ga0256913, IMG submission 185970) | Deep-sea worm associated microbial mat communities from Axial Seamount, Juan de Fuca Ridge, Pacific Ocean - Axial_Mat | ecosystem: Environmental > Aquatic > Marine > Oceanic > Microbial...
AGCCAACGGCAACCCCTGCCTGTTCTTAGCAGTACGTTCGGGCAGGCCTCAGTCGTGCCTCCTTTGGAATGACGGTGCAACCAAAAAACAACTCATCTTATCTTGATTATAAAAACAAACCCATTAAAACATATAACGATTTAACCGACAATTAAATGAAATCCATCAACCCCATATTATGGTTAATCATCATTACCACCCTTACCGTTTCTTCATGTAACCACAACTCAAAAACGGTTCTGAAAGCCGGCGCATTAAGTCTTACGTTCGATAAAACAGGTAACCTTATTGCCATTAAAGGTTTGCAAAACAACAAAAACTATTTACCTAAAAACAAAACCGCTCCGCTGCTGGCCGTCAGAATAAACGGCAAGTACGAAAACCCCGTTGCGCTTAACAAACATAACGACACCCTGTTGCTTACCTATCCGTCGGGACTTACGGCAAAGGTTGCGGCAAAACAAAAAAACACCTATCTCACTTTTGAGCTGATACAACTTACAGGCGATACCGCAGGTGTGGAACTTGTTGTGTGGGGGCCGTATCCCGTAACCATTAATAAAATCATAGGCGAAACGGTTGGCGTGGTTCGCGATGATAAATTTGCCATCGGTATTCAGTCGCTTAACCTGAAAACCCTTGGAGGGTACCCCTGGAATGAAAACGACTGCATGCCGCAGATTGACATTTTTGATCAGGATAATCCGAACGACATGACGGAGAAGGGAAAACGTTATGTACTTTACCGTGTTGAAGCGGCCAAGCCCGCCAAAACAGGCAGCACTTTACAGGCCTATTGTCGTAACCGGAACAAAGAACGCATTATTGAAAATATAGGATATAAAAAATATGTTGCTCCGGTATGGAACGACGGTGGTGTTACCGGCTCAAAAATTGCACTGTTCGGTTGTCCGGTAAATAAGGTTTTACCAACCATCAGTAAAATAGAAGTTACCGAAGGACTGCCACATACGCTTATAAACGGCAAATGGGCAAAAACTTCACCACAGGCTTCGGCCGCTTACCTCATTATGGCTTTTGGTGAAAACGATATTGATAAAGCCCTTGCCATTACCAAAAAAGCAGGACTTAAAAACCTCTATCATCCCGGTCCGTTTAAAACATGGGGCCATTTTAAGCTGAACGATCAGTTTCCCGGCGGAATTGAAGGGCTGAAAAAATGTGTGGAGAAAGCCAAAGCGCAAGGTATCACACTGGGTTTTCATACCCTCTCAAACTTTATTTCAACCAACGATGCCTATGTTACACCCGTTCCCGACAAACGTCTTGCAAAAGTGGGAAGCTCGGTAATTACTAATAATATTGATGCTTCACAAAACGAAATAGAGATTGAATCGCCCATGTTTTTTAACGAATATAAAAACAGTCATCTTAAAACGGTAATGATAGGAGATGAGCTGGTGCAATTTGGAAGTTTAACCGAAAAGGCTCCCTGGAAACTAACCGGTTGTAAGCGCGGAGCATTCAACACCCGTGCAGGTGCACACCAAAAAGGCGATACCGTTTCGTTGTTAGCCGATCATGGTTACAAAGTATTTCTTACCAATGCAGCGTTAACACAAGAGGTGGCAAAAAATATTGCCGATATTTTTAACAAAACCGGAATGTGCCAGATATCATTCGACGGATTGGAAGGAAACCGGTCAACAGCACTGGGCAGCTACGGCGAAACCATGATGCCCTACACCTGGTACACCCGTCTGTCGGACAAAGTAAAACAAAACATCATTGTCCATTCCAGCCGTACCACTCATTTCTTTTGGCACATTTACACCCGCATGAACTGGGGCGAACCGTGGTATGCCGGTTTCAGAGAAAGCCAAACCGACTACCGGATAAAAAACCAAAACTATTTTATAAGAAATTATATGCCGGGCATGTTAGGCTGGTTCAGTCTTAAAAAAGGAATGAGCCTCGAAGATATGGAGTGGATGCTGGCCCGGTCGGCAGCATTTAACGCAGGTTACGCCTTTTCTGCTTCTTACAAAGCACTGGAAGAATACGGCCTGACAGACCAGCTGCTCAACCTGATTAAAATTTGGGAAGAAGCCCGTTTAAGCGGGGCGTTTACCCCCGAATTAAAAAAAGAGATGGAAAACCTCAACAACGAATATCATTTGGAAACAGCCGGTAATAACAGATGGAACCTTTACCGTTTGGCAACCACCCGGTTTACCTTTGCCCATAAAGAAAAACAACCCGGCGAACCTGCGTTTTCCACCATTCGTTTCAACAACCCTTATCATAAACAGCCTGTTACCGTTACCATTGTGGCTGCACAAAACACCGGATGTAAAAACATCTCTTTGGAATTGGACAACTATAAAAAAATTGTTTTCCCCGCCCAACTAAGCAACGGACAAATTCTTGTTTATGACGGCGATAAGAGTTTTGATATTTACGACAAAAACCGGAACCTGATAACCACCGGAACCCTTAAAACCGAAGGGATGGTTGTGGACAAAGGAGAACACCGGTTTAATGTGGAAGCCCTGTTTACAAAGGGCGATAACCCGGAACTCCGTATTGAAATAAAAACAATATCGGAAAAAACGGTACTTACCGCAAAAAATAATGATTTACATAACCCCAACTAATTTACAATAATTTCATCCGTAAAAATCCACGACGGATTTCCAAAACCGCGATGCCAGTCGGGACATGTTTTCATGGAAAGGGCCGTAACACGAAGAAATCTTGTTTTAACCGGTTTAAAGTTAAATTTAAACGGAACACTTTTTACAAGATAACTCCTGTCGGAATTATCGCCTTTTTGTGCTTTTAATAACCGGTAATTTTTACCGTCATCCGAAATTTCAATTTTAATATCAACGGGTAAAAACACCCACGAGTTAACCGCTTTTAAAAAGTTCATTTCCACTTCCGATATTTCCACCGGTTTTTTAAAATCGGCAACCACCACCATATCGGTTCCGTGAAACCCTAACCAGTTATGATGAAAATCCATAGGCCCCAACAGGTTATCCGTTAAGGCTTTTGCTCCGCCAACGGGATAGGTGTTGCTGTACTGCGAAATAACTTTTACATCGGCATCTTTTAATTTATTGGGTTTTATTTTCCGTTGTAACAGGTTAATCACAAATTTTTTATAATCTTTTATGCTTAATTTTCGCTCATTAATACTTATCCGGTTATCGGTTTTTTCATAGGCCTCCATGCTATTTAGCAGTCGAATAATCAGAGGATTTATCTCTTTACCGTTTTCCGTTGAAATTAATGCCGGCATTGTTTTAAAGTCGTTATTAACGGCAATATCAACCCACGAAAAATCTACCGGAAGTCGCACACGTTTTACCCTTCGTAAATAAACCGAATCGTAGGCAACGGCTTTTTCGGCACTATCCATATAAGCCAGATATTGTTCCATCAGTTCGGGTTTTAAAAACGAATCGGTATAATCGGAAGGAAAACCATAAATACCCAACGTTTCGCTATTGGCATTTTTTACCATATTCCGGTTCATGGTATGATAGTAGTTAAGCACATATTTGGCAGCATCTCCGTAATAGGCATTGATAAAATGCGCTGCCAGCGAATCGGTATTTGCGTTTACATCCCACAATAGTTTGGCAAGCAGATATTGTTTTAACTCCATCAAATCCGACCATGAACCGCCGCTTCCCTGTTCAAAAACCATATCAACATTATGGGCCTTAAAAAACTGCAAGTTGGGCTTTAACACCGGAAAATTCGGGAACGGGGTCAGCAAATTTTTAAACTGAACCACATAATCCCACAGGTAAATATTGTGTGTTAAGGTGCTCCATTTTTTTAAATCGCCAGCAAAAGACCCTATGTTTTTGTTTTCCTCCAACGGTTTATTCCGGCTGCACTCAATGGTACACAGCATGATATTGGTGTTGCTGTCGGGCTTTATGTTTTCGGGCGCTTTCCGGGTAAACTGATAAGCCAGTGTTGATATAATTTTATCGGGATAGGCTTCGGCCACCTTGTTGGCAACCTGCACATAAGCACCCGAATAAGAACCGTATTTTTTGTACAGCTTTTTACAATTGTCGCACTCACAGGGATTATAAGTGTCGTTTTGCGAAACCGACCAGTATTTTTTTGACGGATTCTTTTTTATGGTATCTCCGAGGTTTTTAATCAACAGGTTAACCACTTCGGGATTACTGAGACAAAGCTGGGCATCCTGCAGCCTGCGACCCTTTACCAGCGAATAATACTCGGGGTGCGCCTTATAATATTTCGAGGGTGGTATCAGTTTGTTAAAGGTATGTACATACATACCCCAAATACTAAGATCATCCAGTTTGTACCACTCACGGAAATCACGATTATTTCTATCAGCAAAATAAAGCACCCTTAAACTAAAAGAGGGGTTGTAAACTTTAAAAAAGTTTTTAAACCGCACCTTGTTGTTTTTAGGGCAATACTCTTCGGTTGAAGTAAATTTTATACATCCCAGTTTCTCTTCAATAAATGTGTTTATCGCATAAATATTGGCAATACCCTTTTTCCCCGAAAGGATAATTCCGGTATCGTTTACGGAAATTAAAAAAGCCTTTTCATTTGCCGGTTTCAGGTATTTTTCAAGACGCGGAAACCGTTTAATGTTTCCGATATAGATGGGTGTTCTTCCGGGTATTTTTTTAACCGAAGCCATCAAATTCTTCCCCGTTACCTCTTCCCAGTAATGCTGAAGCTGCCTGACTCCTCTTATGGTGAGCGTATCGGCATTTTCGTCCACTACTATGGTATATCTTTTATCAAAACCAAGGTTATCGCACGATTGAAAAAGGATAACCGCAACCAAAAGGAATAAAATTTTTTTCATATTAACCTGCTGTTTTTATTTTAAATACCCAGACATATTTTGCGGGCGGGTTTTTTCGTATATTTTTCGGAATTAGTATTTTAAACCCGCCCTCTTTAACGGGTTTCCATTTTAAAGGCATGTTGTTTCCCAGCAGTGTAACCGATGCTTTTTTATCAGGATTAACCGATGATACTACAATTTCCGCCGGTAATTGGGTTTCGTTTTCATCTGCCATATAATATAAATATACCGTATCATCGCCTTTTCGGGTCATGCAAATGTTGTTTTCTTTATAAGGGGCCATTGCACGGGTTCCGTAAACGGCTTCCGAGTTTACTTTCATCCAGCCGGCAAATTCCTCCAAAAGATCATAAGCTCCCTGTTGCCATTCACCTTCGGGCGAAGGGGCGATATTAAGCAACAGGTTTCCCCCTTTTGCAATAATATCAACCAAAAGCATAATGCCCTGCCTGCCGCTCATATATTTTGCGTTGGGAGTGTACGACCATCCGCCCCCGCTAATGATACACGACTCCCAGGGATAGTCAAGCGCCTTTTCAGGAACCCTGTTTTCGGGCGTAAGATAGTTTTGGTTAATGCCGTGAACAGCCCTGTCAACCACAAGTATTCCGGGCTGTTTTTTTCTTATCTCTTTAACCAGTTCATCCATTTTAATATCCTGATTAATAACCCGTCGTTTTAGATAACCCTGTTTTGAGTTTTTTAAAGCATTATTGTACCACCCGGTAATTTCATCTTTACTTTTTTTTGAAACCCATCCGCCGTCGAGCCACAAAATATCAAGTTTGCCGTAGTCGCCGCCCACCAGCTCAAGCAACTGGCCACGGGTAAAGTCAACATATTTTTGCCATAATTCAGGATTGGCTTCCGGCTCGTAATTTACGTTTCTGTCGCGGGGCGGATATTTTGGTGACCAGTAGTAAGGACAATGCCAGTCGGGTTTTGAAAAGTAGGCTCCGGTCCACAATCCTTTTGCACGAAACGAACCGAATATCTCTTTTGCGATGTTGGCCTTCGGGTTTGCAGAAAAAGGACAAGCGGTATCGGTAATCTTGTAATCGGTATATTTAGTATCGAACATACAAAATCCGTCGTGATGCTTTGTGGTAAAAATCACATAACGCATTCCGGCATTTTTTGCTGCTTCGGCCCATTTATCAGGATTAAACTTAACCGGATTAAAGGTGTTTTTAAGCGCTTCATATTCTTTAACGTAATTGTTATAGTTTTCCGGATCGGTTCCCCTGGTACGGGCACACCAGCCATATTCTTCGGGACATATGGACCACGATTCAACAATACCCCACTGACTGTATGTTCCCCAGTGCATCAGCAACCCGAACTTTAAATCCTGCCACTGTTGCAATTTTTCCAGCACAAGCGGGTCGGTTTCCGGAACATAACGATTTTCTTCTTTTTGAGCGGATGATTTAAAAACAGATAAAAAAATCAGAATAATAAATAACCATAAACGGTTTGAAAAGAATATTTTATTCATCGTAGCATATTTTTGCATACAAATTTAGTACGTTTATTAAGAATCCCTGTTTTTTTTGACACCCTTAATCCGGCAGGGGCTGCAATGGGTTGATAATTTATAAACACACAAATACACATCTGCTTTATCTCCATAACTTTTCTTTACTTTGTAAAAATCAACTAATACAAAGTTTATGAGTAAAATTATTGTCCTCGGAGCCGGAATGGTAGGCAGCGCCATGGCCATTGATTTGGTTTCAAAACATAAGGTAACCTTAACCGATATAAATCCCGACGCACTAAAAAAGGCCCAACAAAAATGCACCTCTTTAGCAACACTGCCCCTTAATGTAACCGACAAGCCGTTGCTAACAAAAACCATTCAGCCTTTCGATTTGGTTATTTGTGCGGTACCCGGTTTTCTCGGTTTTGAAACCATGAAAACCATTATCGAAGCCGGTAAAAATGTGGTTGACATCTCCTTTTTCCCCGAAGATGCCCTGCTGCTTAACCGGGCCGCCAAACAAAACAATGTTACCGCCATTGTTGACTGTGGTGTTGCTCCCGGTATGGGCAACATTATTTTGGGTTATCATAACCAAAAAATGAAAGTTACCGCTTTTGAATGCCTTGTGGGCGGACTGCCAAAAGTAAAAAAGTGGCCCTTTTACTACAAAGCTCCCTTTTCGCCGGTGGATGTGATAGAAGAATATACAAGACCCGCACGCTATGTTGAAAACGGCAAACTTATCGTACGCGAACCTTTAACCGATTGTGAATATGTGGAATTTGAGGGTGTGGGAACACTGGAATCGTTCAACTCCGACGGACTGAGAACCCTCATCGACACCATGCCTCATATTCCGGATATGAAAGAAAAAACCTTGCGCTATCCCGGGCATGTTGAATACATCAAAGTGTTAAAAGAGAGCGGGTTTTTTAATACAACCCCCCTTGAAATAAACGGCGCTAAAGTATCTCCTTTGGAATTTACCAGTAAAATCCTTTTTAACGAATGGAAATTAATGGAATCGGAAGAGGAGATAACGGTTATGAGAATTACCGTTAAAGGAGAAAATGAAAAAATCGTTTATACACTTTACGATGAATATTGCCCCGAAACAAAAACCTCTTCCATGGCACGAACCACAGGCTATACCGCCACCGCTGCAGCCAATATGTTTCTCGAAGGGCTTTTTACCGAAAAAGGTGTTTTCCCTCCTGAACTGGTAGGTAAACACGAAAACTGCTTTAAGTACATTATTAACTACCTTGAAGAGAGAAATATACATTACCGGAAAGAACATGTAAAAATGTAACGGTATCACAACAATGCACGTTATATCGGTACGGCCGTAATTAATGACTTTGTATCATTAATTTAACAATGGCACGGAAAGCAGGTTTAATATCTGCAGGTACTCATTTATAATTAGATTACCTGTTTAGTTCTTTCATCATCTCCCTGACGACAACTGTTGCATCTTCTTTTATATCAAGAATGGTGGCATCCAGCATGTAGCAAGGTGTTGTAAAAACATTATATTTTTCATCGTGAACCACCATACCGTGGGTTGATACCACATGTTTGCTGCCCATTTTTTCAATGGCTTCGGCGGTACCCGGGTCGTTACCAATGGTTACCTCAACCCCTTCAATAACTTTTGCAACCACAGCCGGCGAAATACAAAGTGCACCAATGGGCTTGTGTAATGCCAGTGTACTTTTTATCGCTTCTTCCGTTTCGGCATTTACCGTTGCATCGGCACCGTCAAAAGCAACCGTTGAAAGATTTTTGGCAGCGCCAAACCCTCCGGGAAATATCAATGCGTCAAAATCGGCAGCTTTGTATTCCGACAACGGTTTAATATCGCCCCGGGCAATACGCGCCGACTCGACAAGTACATTACGGCTCTCTTTCATCTCTTCACCGGTAAGGTGATTAATAACATGAAACTGCGGAATATCGGGGGCAAAACACTGGTAATCGGCACCCTCCTCTTTGATGGCCAGCATGGTCATGGTTGCTTCGTGTATTTCGGCACCGTCAAACACACCGCAACCCGACAAAACAACAGCAAACTTTTTATTTTCCATGATACAAATATTTTAAGGTTTCTTTGAAACTGAGTTGTAGGGCGAAGTTATAAAAAAATCAAAAACAAACTTTCAGTCGTACACTATCTGCTTTACACCTTAATAATACTTCCTCCCCACGACAAGCCAACGCCAAAACCTGCAATCATAACGGTTTCTCCCTTTTTTATAATGCCTTTATCCATTGCTTTTTTCAGAGAGAGTGGGATGGATGAAGAAACGGTATTTCCGGTTTCGGTTAGTTCAATAACTATTTTTTCGGCCGGTATATGCAACTTTTTGCCCAGCGTTTCCAATACAATACGGTTTGCCTGATGAAACACAAAATGATCAATATCGGCGGCGGTAAGATGCTCGTGCTGTAAAAGCTGTTTAAAAAGCAGGGGTGCTTTTTCGAGGGTGAAATTAAAAACCGTTCCACCGTTCATATAAAGTTTTGCATGATTTTTAACGTTACCGAAATCGTCGGTGTAATCGGGTTCGGCCGATTCGGGCAACGGGTAACGCTCCCGACCGTGACGAACAATTATCTGGTCGTATCGGCTGCCGTCGGTTCCGAAAAAGAAACGGCCGATGTGGTTTTCGTCACTTTTTTCAAGCAGTGTTGCAGAGGCTCCGTCGCCAAACAGTGCAAGGGTATTGGGGTCTTTGGGATGGATAACCCTGTGGATGGTTTCGCCTGTAAGCAACAAAACATTGCCGGCATTTCCGGCTTTTATCAGCGAATCGGCAAGTGCCATTCCGTACAAATATCCGGTGCATCCCTGATTAAAATCGAACGCTCCGCAATGTTGAGGCAGCCCGAGCCTGTCCTGAATTACACAGGCCGAAGCCGGAGTAATATAGTCGCCGCCCGAAGTACAGAAAATAATGAAATCAATTTGGCTTTTATCAATGGCGTTTTCGTTAAAAAGCTTTTCGGCGGCTTTTACGGCAAGGTCGGCCGAAGTTTCATCGGCAGCGGCAATATGCCTTTTCTCAACACCCGTTAATCGTGTAAGTTCTTTGATTTTCAGGTTTGGGAAATCCTTTAAAAGGTCATCGTTGGTAACCTCTCTTTGAGGCACATGCCATGCTATGTGTTTAATTTTTGTCAAGGTTGCTGTATTTGTTCGGGTCATAAGTTTTTTTAGCCTCCTCGGCTTTTTGCCGGTAATAGGCCGCCTTTTGTTTGTCACCCCTGATGGTGTAAAACTTACTGAGCAGTTTACCCACCTCGGGACGGGTTCCTTTAACAATGGCTTTTTCAAAATATTTTATGGCCGTTGCCGTATCGCCAAAACTAATGTAATAATTTCCCATGTTTATATAAGGAATGTCGGCCCCGGGTTCCATTTTCATAATCTGCTCATTTTCTTTTAGTGCCTGTTGGAACTTACCCTCTTTAAAATAAACGTTGGCCAGTTTTGAACGGCTGCCGATAAAGGTGCTGTCGATGGCAATGGCTTTTTTATAATAAAATTCGGCAGAATCAAGCCTGTATTCCATTTCGTAAGTTTTGGCAATGTTGTAATAGAGCAAACCGTTGGCATGGCCCGGACGGTATTTTCGCGCCTGATTAAAATAGTAATGCGCCTTTTTAAAATACTCTTTCATCTCTTTTTCGCTTTTTGCAGCATTGACGGTATCATTTCTGCGCAAATAGGCCTGATACCTTAAACTTGCCTGATAGCCGTGAATTTTAGAATATATGGAGCCGAGGTTCAGCCAGGCGGAATAAAAAGTTGAGTCAAGTTCCAGCGCTTTGTTAAAATGATATTCGGCAGTGGAAATAGCTTTTTTGATAAAACGATAAGGATTCACCGGTTTTTGCAACTCGGCACCCACCCGTTTCATAATTTGTCCGGCCCACAGGTCGTTGGCCTTTACCGACTCCTTTAAATAGGGCATATCCGACATGTAAAGCGTATATTCCGAATACCACTGTTTATTACGGATATGTACCCAGTAACCGGCAGGAGCAACATAAAGCAGAGCCAGAAACGAAGGCAGAATCAGCCATTTTAACGGCACCCTTTTTTGATGCAGGTCGTAAGGTAAAACATACTCCACCACTACCCAAACCAGCAACCATGCAAACGAAAGGGAGGCAAAAAACAGGAACCGGTCGCCCACAATTCCCGGTACCGGCATCACAATATTGGCATACATCGAAAGATGTACCAGATAAAAAAGAATAATAAACGAAATTATCTTTTTTTGTTTCAGGTTTTTGAGGGCAACAACAAAAATTCCAACATAAAAAACAAGAGATAACCAAACAACCGGGTCAGCCCAGTTGGTAACCGGAATGGTATTGTATCCGTAATAGTACCGTAACGGAAACGGCACAATGGTTTGTTTTAAGTAAAAACCGAGAATATAAAAAGCCGTGGCCAGCTTGTTAAAAAAGTTGTCTTCATAAAACAGCGGATTTTCGATAAATCCAAAATTCCTTTCAAAATCGAACAGCACCACTGGTGCCAGAAAAACGGAAAGGCCGATTACGGCAAGGCCCAGTCCGAACTTTACCAGCTTTTTCAGCGGAATGTCGGTAAAGAAATAGAGTACCAACGGAAAAACAGCCAGATGCACAACTGCCGATTCCTTTGACAACAGTGCCAGCAAATAACTAAAAGCTCCCCAATAGAGGTATTTGTTTTTTCCGGTGTCGGCCCAGCGCACAAACAACCAAATGGCTTCAAAAGCAAAAATAAATTCAAGCAGAATATCCCTGTTCTTTAAACTTGCCACCACCTCGGTATGTGTGGGGTTCATTAAATAGAGCAAAGCAATAAAAAACGCAACCCACGAGGTATAATTGTTCAGCAGCCTTCGCAACAATCTAAACAAAATCAACACCCCGATGATATAAAGCAAAAGATTAATAAAGTGGCTGAAATAGGGATTCCAGGTATAATTTTTTGTGAACTGATATTCCAGTGCATACGAAACGCGTACCAGCGGACGATAGCCGTAAGCATTACCGCTTTCGTGCGAATAAAAAGAGGTAAAAATATCGGGAATGGCTTTTATTCCGGCCGAAGTTTGCGGGTTACCCGTATTAATGTACTTATCGTCGAGTGCAAAGGTGTTGTAAACAACATTACCGTAAAAAATAACGATAAAAATAATGAGCAACCCGTTTAACAGTTTTGTATCGCCTCTTTGCATCATACCCGCCAAACCTGTTTTTTCGGGCAGAGGCCGGTTTTTATTTTTTCTCCTGTTTCCCATTTTCCTTCAATTCTAAAACCATTTAATACCAAAATGAGCAAGCGTACGAAGCGTTTGCGTGCGGGCTTCAATAAATCCCATATGCCCTGTTCCGTCAAGAATAAGTGCTTCGGCATGTTTGGGCAGGGCAATTTGAGGAAGTATTTTATCCGGGGTTATCCTCGAATCCTGCTTTCCGGCAATAAACAGAACCGGAATATCCAGCGCTTTTAATAACGAGGTATGATCTTCACGGTCGCGCATACCGGCAAGGGCAGCTATAACACCTTCGGCAGACGTTTGCAGCGAAACCGCTTTGGCCTCCTCTATTTCCTTGTGATACTTTTGGATGTTTTGTTCCGCAAACAACGACGGAATAAATCCGGCAATAAAATCTTTATGATTTTTTTTAACAATTTCGATGGTGCGATTACGGTTTATTTTACCCTGTTCGTCATCAGCGGCAGCATGCGAATGAAAAAGAACCAGCCCCTTTAATTTGGCTGCATATTTTTTAGCAAAAGCCAGTGCCACATAGCCTCCCATGGAGTGGCCGGTAAGCAGGCAATATTTTATCTCCTCTTTTTCCAGTACGGCATTTACCGTATCGGCCATCAGCTCCATGCTGTTGTTTTCCGAAAAAAGATCGGTTTTACCGAATCCGGGCAGGTCGATGGCAATAACTTTGTTCATTTTTGAGAGGGCCGAAGAAAAATCATCCCACATATTAAGATTTTCCAAAAAGCCGTGTAGCAAAACCATTGCCGGGCCGCTGCCTTCAACGCTATAGTTTACGGAATGTCCGTTAAATAACAATTGTTTTTCCATTGTTAAAAATTTACGGGCAAAGGTAGTAAACAATCGGTCATGTTATTCTGTTAGTTTGCCACACCAAAACACACATCAAGTCCTTTGGCTTTATTAATGGTGGGATGATTTTTGGGGACAAGCCGCAGTTTACCGCCAACCTCGTTCAACGAAATGGAATCGATATTTTCGCCTTTTTTAATCACCATTTTACCATATTCGTTACGGGCTATCAGCTCAACGGCATAAGCACCAAAGCCGGTTGCCAGCAACCTGTCCATGGGTGTAGGGCTACCCCCCCGCTGAATGTATCCCAGTATTGTCTGGCGGGTTTCAATACCGGTTTCTATTTCAATGCTGTTGGCAATGTATTGTGCTGCCGAATCATATTTTTTGGGTTTTTTAATTCCCTCGGCAACCACCACAATGGAATAGGGTTTCTTTTTCCGGGCCCTGTTATAAAGGTATTTTGCAATTACATCAATGTCGTATTCCAGTTCGGGAATTAAAATTACATCACCGCCGCCTGCCAGTCCCGAATAAAGTGCCAGCCATCCTGCATGATGACCCATAATTTCAATCACCATAATACGTTTGTGCGAGTTGGCTGTTGAATGCAAACGGTCGATGGCATCGGTGGCAATGGTTAAAGCCGAATCGAAACCAAAAGTTTGATCGGTTCCCCAAACGTCGTTATCAATGGTTTTCGGAATTCCTATCACGTTGATTCCCTGATTGGCAAGACCGGTGGCTGTTTTCATGGTTCCGTTACCACCAATACAAACCAAACAATCGAGGCCCATTTCGTGATAATGTTCTTTAATCAGTTTGGGTTTATCAATGCTTAATTTCGATTTTTTCTTAAAAGGCTTTTCACGCGAGGTACCCAAAATGGTTCCCCCCATGGTTAAAATACCCGATAACGACGGTTCATCAAGATGAACATAATCTTTATCAAGCAGTCCGCGAAATCCCGAAGAGATGCCGATAACCTCCATATCGTATTTAACAATGGCTGTTTTACCCACACCCCTGATGGCCGCATTAAGTCCCGGACAGTCGCCGCCGGCTGTCAAAATACCGATTCGTTTTTGTTTTGCCATGATTTAATTGATGCTATTATTGATGCTAACAGATTTTCACATAAAAAACAAAAGTAACAAAAGGAAAATATACAAAATTGAAAATCGGAATTTATTTTGGAATAACTTAGCCCCTGCATTTTAATAAACAGATATGGAATCGGTAAAAGAGATATTTCGTGTGGGGCGCGGGCCCTCAAGCAGCCATACCATGGGGCCTGTAAGAGCTGCAAAAATTTACAAAAACAGACATCCCGGGGTAAATACTTATAAAGTAACGCTATACGGAAGCCTGGCACTTACCGGAAAAGGCCACCTTACCGATGTGGCCATTACGGAAGAACTAAAACCTGCAAAAGTGGAGATTATCTGGAAAACCGGCGAAAGAAAAGATTTTCATCCCAATGCCCTGGAATTTGAGGTGGCTGATAAAAATGCCGGTGCCGACAAATGGCTTGTTTACAGTGTGGGTGGCGGAAAAATAGTGGATGATGCAGATAAAGATAATGAACCGGAAATGATTTACCGCTATCGAAATATGCAGGCGGTAATCGATTATTACAAAGAAACGGGAAAGACTTTTTGGGAACTGGTTTTTGAAACAGAAGGTGAATCCGTAAAAAAACATTTGTCAGATGTATGGAAAACGATGCAGGCAGCCATTTCGGAAGGCCTCTCAAAAGAGGGGCTGATTCCGGGAGGATTGAAACTGCAGCGAAAAGCAGCTTCTTACTATTCAAAATCCAAAAGCCTTACGGGCTATGCCGAAATATCAAGCAGAATATTTTCGTATGCTTTGGCCGTATCGGAACAAAATGCTTCGGGCGGCGAGGTGGTTACCGCCCCCACATGCGGTTCGTCGGGCATACTTCCGGCGGTATTGAAAATTACACAGGAGCAATACGATTTGGAAGATGAAAAGATTATCAGAGCATTGGCAACAGCCGGCCTTGTCGGAAATATTGTTAAATACAACGCCTCCATATCGGGTGCCGAAGTGGGTTGTCAGGGCGAAGTGGGTACCGCCTGCGCCATGGCTGCGGCAGCAGCAACCCAGTTGTTGGGCGGCTCTCCCGCACAAATCGAATACGCCGCCGAAATGGGACTGGAACACCATCTCGGCTTAACCTGCGATCCCGTAAACGGACTGGTACAAATTCCCTGCATCGAACGAAACGTTCATGCAGCCGTCAGGGCTTTTGATGCCGCAAGGTATTCGTTACTGTCCGACGGCAGCCACTTTATCAGTTTTGATGTGGTTACCAAAGTAATGAAACAAACAGGAAAAGACCTGCCAAGCCTCTATCGCGAAACCGCCAAAGGAGGACTTGCCGTTTTCGGCGACCGTGATTTTGTGGACAACTAAAATTGAAATTAATCATAAATTTTGTAAAAAAATATTGTGCACGCATACTATTTTAAGAAATTTTTTGCATCTTTGTGAACAAATAACATTAACACTAAAAATGGATTAATATGAAGATTCTGGTTTTAATTAGTAATGTACCTGATACTACAACCAAAATCAGGTTTACCGGTGACAACACTGCTTTTGACACCACCGGAGTGCAGTGGATAATTAACCCGTGGGACGAACTGGCGCTTACCCGTGCGGTAGAGCTGAAAGAGGCCGGTGGTGTTGAAAAAATTGTGGTAGCCAACGTAGGCGAAAAAATTACGGAACCCACACTGCGTAAAGCACTGGCAGTGGGTGCCGATGAAGCCATCCGTATTGATGCTGCCCCAAAAGATGCCTATTACGTAGCCGTACAACTGGCAGAAGTTGCCAAAGATTACGACCTGATTATGGCCGGTATCGAAGCCTCCGACTATAACGGTTCGGCAGTTGGCGGAATGCTTGCCGAATTGTTGGGAATAAATTCGGTTTCGGCAGTTTCGGGTATTGATATTGAAAACGGCGAACTGAAAATACATCGTGATATTGACGGCGGATCGCAGGTTCTGTCGGTTCCCACACCTGTTTTAACCGTTGTTCAAAAAGGAATTGCCATCGATCCGAGGATTCCGGCCATGCGCGGAATTATGATGGCCCGTAAAAAACCGTTGAACGTTGTTCCTGCCGTGGATGCGGAACCCCGTACCGAATTTGTAAACTACGAGCTTCCCGCTCCCAAAGCAGCCTGTAAAATGGTGGACGAAGAAAATGCAAAAGAGCTTATCACATTATTGCACGAAGAGGCAAAAGCCTTTTAACCACCGGGTACAATTACAACAATTTTAACAATTAAAAACAAAGAAAAATGTCAGTATTAGTATATACAGAAAACTGGGATGGCAAATTTAAGAAGCTGAGTTACGAGATTGTTTCGTTTGCTGCTGCCATTGCCAAAGAGATAAATTCAACGGTTACCGCTCTTTCCATTGGACATGTTGCCGATGACGAACTGAAAACCCTGGGAAATTACGGTGCCAACAAAGTACTTAACGTTCAGGATGACCGTTTTGAGTCGCTTGACAACAAAGCCCTGGCCGATGCAACAGCCAAAGCCGCCGAAGCCGAAGGTGCCAAAATCATCATTTTTGCCCATAACAACGAGGGTAAAGCCATTGCGCCCCGCGTTGCCGTTAAACTCAATGCCGGGATGGTTTCGGGCGTAAACGGACTTCCGGTAAACTACGATCCTTTTACCGTTAAAAAGAAGGTGTTCACCGGTAAAGCTTTTGCCAATGTTGCCATTAAAACCGATGTTAAGGTGATTACCTTTGCTCAAAACTCATTTGATGTGGTTGAAACCGAAAACAGTGTGGCCATTGAAGCATTTGACCCGCAAATACCGGATGATGAGTTTGTAACCAAGGTACTCGATACCCATAAAATTACAGGCAAAGTACTGCTTACCGATGCCGAAATCGTTATTTCGGGTGGCCGCGGAATGAAAGGCCCTGAAAACTGGGGTGGCATTGAGGAACTTGCCGGCCTGCTGGATGCCGGTTTAGCCTGTTCCCGTCCCGTATCGGATGAGGGCTGGCGTTCGCACGAAGAACATGTGGGCCAAACCGGAAAAATTATAGCTCCCCA
>Ga0256913_10000775_pt1 | contig 16542 bp, 10 predicted proteins | sample Axial_MatmetaG_FD_185970 | JGI IMG/M metagenome (GOLD analysis project Ga0256913, IMG submission 185970) | Deep-sea worm associated microbial mat communities from Axial Seamount, Juan de Fuca Ridge, Pacific Ocean - Axial_Mat | ecosystem: Environmental > Aquatic > Marine > Oceanic > Microbial...
ATTATGTGTCCTGTTACATCGCCTGCGGTTTTTCCATATCCAATAACCCTCATCCCTTGTGACAGGGCAATCAATAGCTCATCGTCGTAATTTACAAATGCAGCACCATTGTTTAGTTTCAGAAAATCATACAGTTCACGTTTGGTTTTTTTCACGCCTTCAAAATTTCCGAATCCTTCAAGGTGTGCTTTGCCGATATTGGTAATGATTCCGAGAGTAGGGAGAGCCAGCTTTGTCAGCGTGGCAATCTCTCCTGTATGATTGGCACCCATCTCAATCACAGCAATTTCAGCTTCTTTCGTTAACCGAAGCAAAGTGAGTGGTACACCAATATGGTTGTTTAAATTTCCACGGGTAGCGATGATGTTGTATTTTGAGTTGAGCACTGTTGCTATCAGCTCTTTTGTAGTGGTTTTTCCATTGGTACCGGTAATGCCAATAACCGGTATGTTAAACTGTTTTCTGTGATGCAGAGCCAGTTGTTGTAAGGCGTGAAGAACATCATCAACAAGGATATAGTTGCTCTCTTTTTGATATGCCGGATCATCGATTACAGCCGCCAAGGCACCTTTTGCCATAGCTTGTTCGGCAAACTTATTTCCATTGAAATTATCGCCTGACAGCGCAAAAAACAGTTTATCTTTTACTTCCTGCCTCGTATCGGTACAAACACCCGATGAAGCAAGGAACTGTTGATATAGTTGTTTAATTGTTTCCATAAATAAAAAAACCCGGCAAGCGTTAGCAAGCCGGGGTAAATATAATTAAATATCTTTATTATTTTCCGTTACCGGCAGGACTTCCAACACGATTCATCGCGCAACGGAAACCTACAGTAGCAGATGATTTGTCTTCATCCATAAAACGACGTACTCCAGGGCTTAGATAATAAACACCATCTTTCCATGAACCACCTTTGATGACTCTTGATTTATCGCTGATTAAACTGGTTTTACCATACTCATACATCATGTTGGTGGTATTGTCGCCATCAGGACCCATGGTCCAGTCTGAACCAATTTCGATGCTCGATTCGAAGTCGCCATCTTTATAGTTAACGTTGTTGGCTTTACGGAAGTTGTCTCTGTTGGCAATTTTCGATTCGTCAATTTCAACATACTCAATACGGCCAAGTGAGTCTTTTGGTGCAATGTTACCATCCATATCAGTTTTAACAACTTTAACAATGTTTCCTCTGAAAGGGTTGTAATCAGAAACATCCTGGTGTGAAAGCGGACGATAAACATCCAAAGTCCATTCGCTGACATTACCGGCCATGTTATACAAGCCGTAATCGTTTGGCCAGTATGAAAGAACAGGAGCAGGTAATGATGCACCGTCATTCAGGTCGCCGGCTACACCCATATAGTCTCCGCTACCTCTTTTAAAGTTGGCAACAAAGCTTCCGTAATATTTTGTGTCGTCAGTTCTGACAGCTTCACCATTCCATGGGTAAGTTCTTCTTTCAACAACACGGTTATAAAGTGTATTTCCCACTAAACCGTAAGCAGCATATTCCCACTCGGCTTCAGTTGGAAGTCTGTAATCAGGAAGCATGATACCGTCTTCGTAACGAACATTTCTTGTGCCGGAACCGTCAGGACTTAAATCTTCTTTTCCCTCTTTAATCAAACCTTCGTATTGACCGGCAAGATAAGCTTCAGTATTGAAGTTATTATCATCTTTTTGATCCGGGTCGTAATCAAGAATACCGGCATCAATTAACAATTGCTCGTTAACACGGTCTGATCTCCACTTGGCATAATCATTGGCTTGTAACCAGGAAACGCCAACAACCGGATAATCTCTGTATGAAGGATGACGGAAATAAGTTTCAACCAAAGGTTCGTTGTATGAAAGTTTGTCGAGCCAGACTAAAGTATCAGGCAATGCATTTTGAACAACAGAAGGGTAATTTTCACCATAAACTCTGTTTAACCAGTAAATGTATTCCTGATAATCCAAGTTGCTTACTTCTGCTTCATCAATATAAAAACTTCCTACAGTTACACGACGAGGCATGTTGTCCCACTCATAAAAAGGATTTTCTTCGGTTGCACCCATTACAAATGTACCACCTTCAATTAATACAAGACCGGGTCCTGTAATCTGATTGCTTGCTTCCGGAACTTCAAAACCACCGTTTTGAGGATTGTTAAACTCCATTCCTGTAGTACGCGAACGCTCGTTGCTTTTACACGATGATGCTAAAATTGCAATGCCTGCAAACCCTAGAAATAAAAGAAATAGTCTTTTTATATTTGACATCTTAAACCAATTTTATTGTTTTTCTATTTTTAATAACTAAAATGAAGGCGCTTTTATTGCCCTGATTGTTCTTCTTGATTGTTGTTTGTATATACAGAAATCCCATGAAAATGAAATTTCATGTGCTCCACCCGAGCTACCTCCAACATTTGAGAGGGTAAAGTCATAACTATAACCAATGCGCATATTGTTCCATGTTAAACCAACTAAAACTATTGCTGCATCAGGGTTGTTGAAATTATGCCTGAACCATCCACCAATTACAAACGGATATTTATTAAGATAAAGACCCGCATTTAGCTGGTTGAAATTTTCCTGCTGCAAATAAAGTAAATTTACCTGCAATAAATAATCATCCTGGCTAAAATTACCTAACATTCCTTGTGAAAGATTTACGTTAGCACCACCGTGGAACGTAAATTTCATAGGGAGTTTGCTGTTGGTATTATCATAAAAAGAAATATCAGGTTGTGTAAGATGGTGAACTGCAACACCTGCAAACCATTGGTCGTAATAATTCATTACGGCTCCTGCTGAAAAGTCAGGAGTGGTTACTGATGTTCTTGAAGGTTGGGTTTCTTTTGTATTTGGATCAATGTTTCCTGTAGTAGGGTCGATCTGATCGGCAAAAATTAATTTCTCCCATGTTAGATGTTCCTGATAAAAAGCGGCTTCAACACCAAAGCTGATGGTGATAGGGTCGCTTACCTTTAATTTATAGGAATAAAAAAGCGATGCATTGGTTCGGGTAAGAGCACCATCACCTTGCCTGTCGCTCATAATAACAACACCAAAACCGCTATTAATGGAAGGCAGATTCTGGTCGTAACTGACTCCGTAAGTAACAAAGGCATTTCCTAACGAAGGCCATTGGTTACGATAGTTCAAATTTAGCCTTCCACATTCAGTGGCACCTGACAGGGCAGGATTGAGATACAGAGGGTTAGCATAAAACTGCGAAAAAGCAGCATCTTGCGCGCGTCCTGCACTCCAAAAAACTAAAACAAAAGTGAAAATGGAAATAAAACGTAAATATTTATACATTAATACCTTAAAATTTGATTTTGGTTTTTAAGCCTACAATTATACAACCTTTTTCGCAAAGGGAGTGTGCAAAAATAATTTTTTTCCTTTCTACATAAGCAACGAAACATATAATAAATAGGTCGTACTTTCGTTTGGTACTAAAACTATTAATTATCCGTTTTATTGTATGTAACGATACATTTGACCATTAAACCCTTTAAAATGTTGCACAGGAATATATTTTTTTTCGTATTTGCTTTAGTTGCTTTTAGTATTACGACTTCTGCTCAGGAAGTTAAATATAGCTTTGAGGAAAATATATCATGGGAGGATGTTCAACATATAAAGGTTAATGAAACTTATATCATTAGCAGGTTAAGTTTCGATGATGCGCATTATGAAGGAGAATGTGTTACCCCTTATTTCTTTGCTCAATATCCGATTCACTCTGCATCAGTTAGACTAAAAGCCTTTGTAACTCCTGTAAAAACGGCTCCGCTTACTGTTGATGAAATAGATCTAATAAAATTGCTTGAAACTGATACAGCCTACAGCATCGTGGTTTCCAAAGGTGTTTCACGACAGCAATCATATGCTTTTGTGAAGGTTACTCCTGTAAGAATAAATCCTGTTACAAATCAATATGAAAAGCTGATTTCCTTTACCATTGATGTATTTGTTGAAGATATACCCGGGCAAACAAAAGAAACCGGAGCTGTTACTTCAAATTCCGTATTGTCTTCAGGTAACTGGATTAAAGTGAAAGTTTCGGAGGATGGAGTATATAAAATTTCCTATTCTCAATTAAGCGAAATGGGGTTTGATGTTTCGGTTAATCCTAAGCATATTGCTGTTTTTGGTAATGGTGGAGGTTTGCTGCCTGAAAAGAATGATTCATTCAGACATGATGATCTCGTTGAAAACCCTATTGTTGTGGTGGGTGAGGATGACGGTAATTTTAATGAAAACGATTACCTGCTGTTTTTCGGACAAAGTCCGGTACAGTGGAAGTTAAATAAAGTGTCTAACATTTTTTTTCATCAGAATAATATTTACAACGATTATACCTATTATTATATAACAGCATTAAACCGTCCAGCTAAGCGGATAGAGAATGCTGAAGTGCCTTCAGGTAGTGAAGACATAACGGTAAATGATTTTATTGATTATGCAGTGCATGAGGTTGATACTAAAAATCTGGCCAGTACAGGAAGATTATGGGTTGGAGAGGTTTTTGATTTTAATACTAATCAGTCATTTGAATTTAATTTCCCTAATCTGATTACTTCAGAGAAGGTGCATTTTTTTGGAAATTTTGTTGCCAATTCTCCTTCATCATCGTTGTTTAAGGTATATATAAATAATACACTTCTAACCTCTGTTGCTATTGCAGGTGTTCCAAGCAACGGTTACAGTTACGGAAAAATGAATTCAGGAAGTAAGGACTTTTTCGCAACCGGAGATAATATAAATGTCGGATTAAAATATCAACGTCCCTCCAACAGTTCAACAGGGTATCTCGATTTTATTGAACTGAATGCTTATCGTAAGCTTATTATGGCTGGCACTCAAATGGTTTTCAGGAGTATTTTCAATGAAGGCAGTGTTGCTAAATTTCAGTTGAAAGGCAGCAATAACCTAATTGTTTGGGATGTGACCGACCCTGTGGATGCAAAAAAGGTTACTATGAATTATTCAGGAGGTACCTACACCTTTAAGACCTCGATTGAGCCGATTAAGGAGTTTGTTGCTTTTGATGGTTCAGATTATAAACAGGTTGAATTTGTTGAGCAGGTTGCCAACCAGAATTTACATTCGATTCGCAATATCGATTATCTTATCGTAACCCATCCTGACTTTTTAGAACAAGCCAAAGAGCTGGGAAGGTATCATTTTGAAAAAGACAGATTAGATTATGCTGTGGTTACTGTCGGGGAAGTTTACAATGAGTTCTCATCAGGCGGACAGGATATCTCTGCCATTCGCGATTTTGCAAAGGTACTTTATGATAATAGTGATTCAGGAAAGAAATTGAAATATCTCCTGCTTTTTGGTGATGCCTCGTTCGATTATAAGGACAGGATAAGTGACAATACTAATTTTGTTCCCTGTTGGGAATCATGGCAGTCGTTGAATATTATTAACTCAGTCGCCACTGACGATTTTTTTGGATGCCTTGATGATGGGGAAGGAGTGAGTAATAACGACAGGGTTGATATTGGAATCGGGCGTTTACCGGTTATGACAGTTGAAGAAGCACAAATGGCTTTGGATAAGATTTTGCATTATGATACTAAAGAAAAAGCTACATTTGGTTCATGGAGGAATGTCATCACCTTTTTAGCAGATGATGAAGATTACAATGGCCATATGCATGATGCCGAAACTTTGGCTGATTTTCTTGAAGTGAATTATCCTGTTATCAATCTGAACAAGATTTATGTGGATGCTTACAATCAGATTTCTACCCCAAGCGGGCAGCGGGCTCCAGAAGTGAACCGTGCTATTAACGCAAGTATTGATAAAGGAACTTTAATTTTTAATTATTCCGGTCATGGTGGTGAATTAGGTTTGGGACATGAAAGATTTATGGAACTGGCTGATATTAATTCGTGGACCAACTGGGATAACCTTACTGTGTTTATTACTGCAACCTGTGAGTTTAGTCGCTACGATGATCCGGCACGAGTTTCAGCCGGCGAACAGGTTTTTCTGAATAAAAAAGGCGGCGGGATTGCACTGTTTACAACTTCCAGGGCTACTTATGCAAGTGCAAACCTGGCTTTGAACCTTGCCATTTACCGTGATAATATTTTTACAAAAAAGGGTGGTGAGTATCCAACATTTGGCGATGTAATTCTCAACTCTAAAGTAGCAGGAGGTGATAACGACAGGAAGTTTATATTAATCGGGGACCCTGCTTTAAAGCTTGCCTATCCTGATTTTGAAGCCAAAACGTTAAAAATCAATCAGCACGTGGTTGTTGAAGACGAATATGATACTATCAGAGCTTTACAGCACGTCACCATCGAAGGCGAAGTTGTAGATGAGGATAATAACCTGGTCAATGATTTTAACGGATTTGTATATCCGACGGTTTTTGACAAAAAGACTATGGTGATGACCCGGGGATCGGATGCCGGAAGCTACCCGGAACCATTTTACCTGTGGAAAAGCATTATCTTCAATGGGAAAGCAAGTATTAATAATGGTCGGTTTACTTTTGATTTTATGGTTCCAAAAGATATTGGATACAATTACGGACCGGGTCGGATTAGCTATTACTTTAATAGTGCTGATAAAGATGGAGTAGGTTATTACAAGAATCTAATCATTGGCGGATATACTGATGACGCTGTAGTAGATACTGAAGGACCCGTAATTTCTCTTTATATAAATGATACTCTTTTTTCATCGGGTGATATTACTGATGAAAACCCGGTTCTGCTGGCCTATGTGGAAGATGAAAGCGGGATTAATACAACCGGAAATGGTATTGGCCACGATATTGTAGCAAATATCGACGGATTGACCGAAGAGAGTTATATTTTGAATGATTTTTATAATTCGGATGTGAACAGGTTCAATAAAGGGATTATCTCATATCCTTTTAAAAATCTTTCTGAGGGATGGCATACGTTAACTATAAAAGTTTGGGATATCCATAACAACTCTTCCGAAGCCAGCATAGATTTTAAAGTTGTCTCCTCCTCAGAAATGGTGGTTGATAAACTGTATAATTACCCTAATCCGTTTTACGAAGAAACAACTTTTGTTTTTTCGCATAATCAGGCTGAGCAGCCCATCGAATCACGAATTGACATTTATACTTTAACCGGAAGATTGGTAAAAACAATAAAACAGAACTATTCTTCCGAAGGTTACGTATCTTCGCAGATTAAATGGAACGGATATTCAGATGGAGGTTCGAAACTGTCGCAGGGAATTTACCTTTATAGCCTTACCGTTACAAACGTTAGCGGAAAAACCGATGTTAAACGTTCCAAGCTGGTTATTACAAAATAGTTCAGAACCGGAGACAGAAATTATATGAAGATCACAATATTTACAATTGTTTTAGCACTTGCACCCCTCTTTTTGTGGGCGCAACAGTCAGAAAAAGTTACGCTTAACTGGATGGATGATGGTGTGGAAATAATGAGCGATGGACGTACTATCACCTATCCTGTTTTTGAAGGGTCGGTCACTAGCCGCAGTTTTGCCACATTGCCTGCTTTTATGATGGTTCATAATGTGCTTTCGTGGCAAGAAGCTGACATAAAGATAATACCTGTCGAAACAGATACCTTGTTATGTAATGGAATAAGCAGGTATGCTGATGAAGACCTGTTAACCACCGACTGGCAGCTAAAAACAGATTACAGAACCGGACAGGCTGTAACATATCTGCTTCCTTTAAAAAAGGTGGGAGTAATGATTATTCGTTTGAAACAGTTTGAGGTAGTTACACAAATAATTACTACAGACAATTCCCGAAGCAGCCTTGCTTTTGCTCCTCATTATAGTAATGAGTCGGTTTTAAATACCGGTGAATGGTATAAAATCGGTATTACAAAAACGGGTATGTACAAGCTGGATTATACCGATCTGCTGGATATGGGTATTGAAGTTTCTAAAGTTGATCCTGAAAATATTAAGATCTTCGGTCAATATAATGGAATGCTTCCTGAAGCCAATAGCAAGCCTAGGGCTGATGATTTACTGGAAAATGCCATTGAGGTTGTTGGTCAGGAAGATGGTTCGTTTGATGAAGGCGATTATATACTGTTCGCGGGTCAGGGACCTGTAATCTGGAAATACAATCCGTTTAATGGAAGGTATGAACATACCAATAATCTCTATTCTGATACGGTTTTTTATTTTTTAACCATCGGTGATGAACCCGGTAAAAGAATAGAAGTCATTGAGCCTCCTGCTGATCCTCCTTCCGAAACAATTACAACTTTTACTGATTATGCAGTAGTTGACAATGATTTGGAAAACATAGGGCTTTCAGGAAAGCTTTGGCTGGGCGAGCGGTTTGAAGGCGAGACAAACAGTCGTCATTTTAATTTTGATTTTCCAAACCGGATTCTTAACGATCAGGTGTATATGCGAATGAGGGTGGCAGCCAGGGGGATTGATTATACCTATTTTAGGGCTAAGGTTAATGATGTGGAGGTCATTGATTCGAGCTTAATAAATTATATTGGACCCAATTCGGTGTTTCATGCCAAAGAGATTACCAGGTCAAAAAGTTTTATAGATAAGAACAGTGAAACCCTGGATGTGGAAATAATTCGTGAAACAAACGATGTTTCGGGCATTGGCTGGGTCGATAATATTTTGCTTAATGTCCAGTGTCAGCTTAAGTGGCGTAATGGACAGATGGGTTTTAGCAACCCGGAATCAATGGATAGTCATAAAGTTAGTAAGTTTGTATTAAGTCAGGCACCGGCGAATGTAAAGATTTGGGATGTTACAGATGTGTTGTCACCCAAAATTGAATTGCTGGAGTTTGTGGGTTCTGATGCAAGTTTTATTTCGCGGGGAGAGAAAAACCAGCATTTTATTGCCTTCAGTGAGGCAGGTTTATATAAGCCTGTTGTTGTAAGGAAAGTTCCCAATCAAAACCTTCATGGTATTGGTGCCATTGATATGGTTATTGTTACACCTGAAATTTTTGTTCCTCAGGCGAATGAGCTGGCCGGGCTTCATCGTGACATTGATGGTTTAACTACAGTGGTTGTTACCACCGGGCAGGTTTATAATGAATTTTCGTCGGGGATGCAGGATGTAAGTGCTATCCGCGATTTTGTACGCATGTTGCATAACAAAGGGAATTTCAGAGGAAAACCAGGGTATCTTTTATTTTTTGGTGACGCTTCTTTTGATTATAAAGACAGAGTGCGCGATAACAACAATATGGTACCTACTTTCGAATCGGTTGAGTCGCTGAAAAACACCCTCTCCTTTGCTACAGATGACTTCTTTGGATTGTTAGATGATAATGAGGGGTTAGACGCTATAGGAGATTTGGATGTAAGCATTGGCCGTTTGCCGGTTTCAACAATTGAACAAGCAAATACAGCTGTTAAAAAAATAAAGGTTTATACTGAAAAGTCAGAAAGAGCAATGGGTGACTGGCGAAATAGTATTTGTTTTATTGCTGATGATCAGGATATGAACCTTCACTTGCATCAGGCTAAAACGTTGGTATCGATTGTTGATACTGTTTGTCCTGAGCTTAACATTAACAAGATATTTGCCGATGCTTATTATCGTGAAAAATTTTCCGGTGGATTCCGTTATCCGGAAGTAAACAAGGCAATCAATGAACAGGTTCAATCAGGTGCGTTGATTATCAACTATACGGGTCATGGTGGTTTAACGGGATGGGCTGAGGAATTAATTCTTGATATGCCGGCCATCAGAGGTTTTTCCAATATCGATAATTTACCTTTGTTTATCACCGCAACCTGCGAGTTCAGCCGGTTTGACGACCCACTGTTTCAATCAGCCGGCGAGATGGTTTTTTTAAATGAAAATGGTGGAGGCATTGCATTAATGACCACCACAAGACTGGCATATGCCCATGCAAATATTGCGTTAAACAGTAAAATTTATCTTAACCTTAAAAATAGTGAAGGTAATGAGCCTCCTCGCATGGGCGATCTTATCAGAATGTCGAAAGTGCCTTCAAACTCTAATTTTCTGAATTTTGTGTTGCTTGGTGATCCGGCACTTAGTCTGGCATTCCCAAAATATAAGGTAGCTACAACGTCAATCCTTAACACCACAGGGAAAGCTACCGATACGGTTCGAGCCATGTCGGTAATAAAGGTGAAAGGCGAAATCAGGTATAAGGAGAATGTTGTTGAAGATTTTAATGGCTATCTTTACCCTAAGGTTTTTGATAAAGAGTCGGTTTATACAACAAGAGCCAACGCACCAAAAAGTTTTAAAGAGGAATTTACCCTGATGGATAAATTGCTCTATTCCGGAAAAGTTACGGTTTCGAACGGGCATTTTGAATTTTCATTTGTGGTTCCCGGCGAAATAGCCATGCATTACGGATATGGTAAATTAAGCTATTTTGCGGTGGATACTGTTACTTATGCTGATGCTACCGGCTATTATAATGAAATTGTAGTTGGTGGAACAGATCCTGATGCTGAACACGATATTGACGGGCCTTCCATCTCCATGTATATGAATCATAAGAGTTTTGTTAATGGCGATATTATTAACAGGAATTCAATACTGTATGCCTCTATTACTGATAAGGGTGGTATAAACTTTACAGGGATGAATATTGGTCGCGACATACTATTGATATTAGATGATGATTATGCCGGTGCTGAAGTAATTAACAATATGTTTGAACCGGATGTTGATTCATACACTTCGGGGAAAATTCAAATACCTTTTAATGATTTACAGGATGGATTTCATACGATTACGCTTCGAGCGTGGGATTTACAGGGGAATCTGGGCGAGCAGCAGCTCTCTTTTCTTGTTAAGTCAGATGCATCCATTGGTTTAAACAATGTGATGGTTTATCCCAACCCGTTTTATGATCGAACAACATTTAGGTTTAGTAATGATAAAGGTGGAGGTGATTTATCAATTGAAATTAATATTTTTGATATTACCGGAAAACTAATTGGAAATATGACGGAAAAAATAACGGGTGCAGGAAAGATAGTGGAAGTGCCTTTTAACTGGCAAACGGCTGTGAATGGTAGTAACGACCCTCAATCAGGAGTTTTTGTTTACGAAATGATTGTTTCGGATAGAAAGGGATTTACCGAGATTGTTCGACAAAAAATAATAAAATTGGCTGATTGATAAAGCTTCTGATAATATTAATTGAAATTATTCGTTAGATTTGCAAACCTTTTTTTTAAAGAATAACAGATGATTAAACTGAAAAACTTATTACTGGCAGGATTGATGATGATTTCCATCGTAATGATGGCTCAAGATGAGGTAACCTGCCCCGACCAGAATGTGATAACTACTGCTGTACCGTTTTTGATGATTAGCCCCGATGCTCGCGCTGGAGGTTATGGCGATGCAGGAATAGCAACTTCACCTGATGTATTCTCGATGCACTGGAATCCTGCTAAATATGCATTTGCCGATCAAAAGAATGGCTTTGGTATTTCATATACTCCCTGGTTAAGAAACCTTGTAAACGATATTAACCTGGCTTACGTGGGTTATTATCATAAATTCAACGATTTGTCAGCTTTTGGCGCAACCCTGCGTTACTTTACCATGGGCGAAATTCAGTTTACTGATAACGATGGAAACCCAACCATTACTGCCAAACCAAACGAGTTTGCTTTTGACGGAACCTATGCCAGAAAATTGCATGAAAACTTTTCGCTGGCAGTTGCCGGGCGTTTCATTTACTCAAACCTTACTCAGGGATATGGTGGTTCAAGTGGAGTTGAAACTACTGCAGGCATCTCGGTGGCTGCTGATGTGGCTGTTTACTGGCAAAAAGATGTTGAATGGTTCAACAACATGCCGGCAACTTTTGCATGGGGTGTTAATATTTCAAATATTGGAAATAAAATTTCGTACAGCAAAAGTAACATTAAAAAGGATTTTATTCCAACCAACTTCCGTATCGGTCCGCGCCTTACCATTGAATTGGATGATTATAACAAAATGAGTTTCTTTGCTGATGCTAATAAATTACTGGTACCAACACCACCGATTTATAAAACTGACGACAATGGCAACCCGATTCCAATACCGGGTGGCGGCTATGAAATTGCAGCAGGAAGAGATGATAATGTTTCTGTAATTACAGGTATGATTCAGTCGTGGTACGATGCGCCATGTGGATTTTCAGAAGAGATTAGTGAGTTTAACGTTTCAGTAGGAACCGAGTATTGGTACAATGAGTTGCTTGCCATTCGTGGAGGTTTCTTTTTGGAAGATAAGAAAAAGGGTAACCGAAAATATGCCACATTGGGTGTAGGTATTCGTTACAATGTTTTCGGACTTGATTTCTCCTATTTAATTCCTTTGAATTCAACACAAAACCCGTTACAGAACACCATGCGTTTTTCACTGGTGTTTGATTTTGGAAAATCAGTTTCTAACGATAATGTAGCTCCTCCAAAATAAGCATTAGGCTTAAAATATAGTTAAGGCATCCTTCGGGATGCTTTTTTTTTGCTTACCTCTCATTTATTCTGATGGTTATTGGGTTAGGGGCTTTTGAGACAGAGCTTCACTTTAAGTGAAACACTGGCTGTTGTTTGATGTTGTTGTTCGGAAGAGCGTTGTGGTTAATTGGTTTAGTTGCGGCAATTAACGTATTTTTGAAAAATATCTATAATATATGAATGTTGGTGTCAAAATAGGAACAGGATATGATGTCCATCGTTTGGTTGAGGGAAAGCTGTTGTGGCTTGGAGGAGTATACATTCCATTTATCAAGGGGTGTCTTGCTCATTCTGATGGCGATGTACTGATTCATGCCATCTGCGATGCTTTGCTTGGGGCGTTGGCTCTGGGAGATATCGGAAACCATTTTCCGGATAACGATCCGAAGTATAAAAACATCAGTAGTGTTGTTTTGCTGAAAGAGGTTTGGAGCTTTGTTAAGCAAAAAGGATACCGGCTGGGGAATCTGGATAGTACATTAATTTTGGAGGAACCGAAAGTAAGTGGTTATATTTTAGCAATGCGAAACATAATTGCAAAAGCGTTAGAAACTGATATTGATAGCATCTCAATTAAAGCTACAACAACCGAAGGGCTTGGTATTACAGGAAGAGGTGAAGGTGTGGCCGCGCAGGCTTTGGTGCTGCTTCAAAAGGTTTAATAAGAATTCAATGTGTCGGTTTTTAATTAGTTTTGTGGTTTAAAAAAACAGAGATTTTGAAAATAGTAACGATAATAGGTGCTCGTCCGCAGATTATTAAAGCAGCAGCTTTAAGCAGGGCAATAAGCAACAGTTTTTCCAATAGTATTGAGGAGATCATTGTTCATACAGGTCAGCATTACGATCAAAATATGTCGCAGGTATTTATTGATGAGTTGGGTATTCCCGAGCCAAAATATAACCTGAGTATAGGAAGCTCGTCACATGGTGTACAAACTGCAAAAATGATTGAAGGGATTGAAAGAATTCTTTTGATTGAAAAACCGGACTATCTTGTAGTATATGGTGACACGAATTCAACTTTAGCCGGAGCCATTGCTGCTGCAAAAATCCATATCCCCATTGCCCATATCGAAGCAGGCTTGAGGTCGTTTAATAAATCGATGCCGGAAGAGATTAACAGGATCATGTGTGATCATGCTTCCACGCTGCTTTTTTCTCCCACACAAACCGGATACAAGAATCTGATTAATGAAGGCTTTAACCCTGAAAACACAACTCCGTTTACACCGGATAATCCCGGGATTTTTCATTGTGGTGATGTGATGTTTGATAACAGCCTGTTTTTTAAAACCATTGCTGATGAAAAGTCAACTGTTTTGGAAGGCAACAATCTGAAAGGAAAAGATTTTATCCTGACGACCATTCATCGAGACAGCAATACCGATGTTCCCGAAAGGCTATCATCCATTTTCAGCGCTTTGCTTACTATTTCGGAAAGGGAGAGTATTGAGGTGATTTTACCTTTGCATCCGCGCACAGCTAAGTTAATGGAATCAAATCTTAATGGTGACTTGTATAACAAGGTAAAGGACTCGCAGTTTCTTAAACTGATTCCTCCGGTCTCATTTTTAGATATGATTGTTTTGGAGAGTAACTGTAAGCTGGTGATGACTGATTCAGGCGGTGTGCAGAAAGAGGCTTACTTTTTTAAGAAACCTGCCGTTATTCTTCGCAGCGAAACCGAATGGAAAGAGATAGTGGAAGCAGGTTGTGGTATTATTGCCAACGCTGACGAAGAGAGAATCATTGAAGCTTTTGAAACTTTTAATGATGGTGGAAGAAATCTGGAATTTCCTGAAATATTTGGCGATGGAAAAGCAGCAGAATTTATTTGTAAAACTTTGCTGGGGTAACCGGAGGTTGTCATTTGCCCTTCGGGCCTCATTTGGCTTCGCCGTAATTTATTCATTTAACATTCACTCATTCATTCCTCTTCCCATCCAAAATCAGGCAGGCAGAAAATATTTACATCTGACACTTGCAAGTATTAAAACTTTTTATACTTTTGCAGTCCCAAAAATTGGGCTTAAAAATCAATTAATTAACAATTTAAAAGAAGTTTTATGAATCAGTACGAAACCGTTTTCATTTTAACTCCCGTTTTATCTGAAGAGCAGATGAAGGAAGCGGTAAAAAAGTATGAAGATTTTCTTACCAAAAATGGTGCAGAAATCGTTCATCGCGAAAACTGGGGATTACGCAAATTAGCTTATCCTATCCAGAAGAAGTCAACCGGATTTTATCACCTGCTTGAGTATAAAGCTGAAGGAACCATCGTTGCTCCTTTAGAAGTACAATTCAAGCGTGACGAACGTGTCATGCGTTTCCTTACCGTGCGTCTCGACAAACATGCAGTAGCATACAACGAGAAAAAACGTAGAAAAGCTAAGGAAAGCAAAGAAGCAAAAGCTTAATTATTTAACTCAAAAAATTAAAAAATCATGGCACAATCAAATTCAGATATTAAATATCTAACTCCGATTGCAGTAGATACAAAAAAGAAAAAGTATTGCCGTTTCAAAAAGAACGGTATCAAATACATCGATTATAAGGATGAAAATTTCCTTATGAAATTTATCAACGAACAAGGTAAACTTTTACCACGTCGTATTACAGGTACTTCAACCAAGTATCAGAAGAAGGTTTCTCAGGCTGTTAAAAGAGCCCGTCACCTTGCATTGTTACCATATGTTGCGGACTTACTTAAATAAGGAGGAATTGAAAGATGGAAATAATTCTTAAACAAGAAATAGCTGGAGTAGGTTACAAAAACGATCTGGTAACCGTAAAAGACGGATTCGCCAGAAATTACCTTATCCCTAAAGGAATGGCAATCATTGCTACTCCTTCAAATAAAAAGATGCTTGCCGAAACTAAAAAACAGCAGGCTTATAAAGAAGAGAAAATCAGAAAAGAAGCTGAAGCTTTGGCAACAGTCCTCGAAGGTTTGGAATTGAATGTTGGTGTTAAAGCCGGTACTTCAGGAAAAATCTTTGGCTCGGTTAATACGATTATGATTGCAAATGCAATTCAAGAAGCCAAACAAGTTGAAATCGATCGTAAGAAAATCGTTATCGACGAAGAGCATATCAAAGAAGTTGGTAAATACACAGCTAAGATCAAACTCCACAAAGACATTGTTGTGGATATTGCACTTGATGTAGTTGCCGAATAAACATTGAAATAGTTTTTTCACTATTTTTGAAGTCCTCCTGTAACCGGGAGGACTTTTTTTTATTATCAATCTGAAATCTCCGTTCATAAAATATCTCAAATTAAACATCAATATTCATAAATCCACCCGTCATGCCATCAAAACCACAAATAAAGCTTATCCGCTCGTTGCACTTGAAGAAATTCAGAAACGAATACAATCTTTTTGTAGCCGAGGGAAGCACCAATGTGCTTGATCTTTTAAACAGTCCTTTTAACTTGCAGTGGCTGTTTGCCCGTGAATCATGGGTGGAAAAGTTTGAAGATAAGGTTCATGCCTATGATGTGCAAACGGTTTCAGGAAAAGAGATGGAGATGATGTCGCATCTGAAAAGTGCATCGGAGGTGTTGGCAGTTTTTAAATTGCCCGAACTGCCTGCATTCGAACCAAATGGAATTGAGGATTATATTCTGGCACTGGATAATATTAAAGATCCGGGCAATCTGGGAACCATCATTCGTACTGCCGACTGGTTTGGGATTGATACGATTATTTGCACTCAGGAAACGGTGGATGTTTACAATCCAAAGGTTATTCAGGCATCCATGGGTTCGCTTGCCCGCGTGAGGGTTCATTACCTTGATTTGGAATCGGTGTTGAGCGAAGTGCCAACCGATATTGATGTTTATGGAGCTTATCTTTATGGCGATCCGGTAAGCAGTATTGAAAAGAAAGGAAAAGGTATTATTTTGATTGGCAGCGAAGCTCATGGTATTTCTAAGGATTACCTTTCGTTGATTACCCATAAGGTTACTATCCCTTCATTCGCCAAAGGTAAGTCAGGAGCTGAATCGTTAAATGCAGCTATTGCCACTTCTATATTATGTTACGAGTTTAAGCG
>Ga0256913_10000776_pt1 | contig 16526 bp, 10 predicted proteins | sample Axial_MatmetaG_FD_185970 | JGI IMG/M metagenome (GOLD analysis project Ga0256913, IMG submission 185970) | Deep-sea worm associated microbial mat communities from Axial Seamount, Juan de Fuca Ridge, Pacific Ocean - Axial_Mat | ecosystem: Environmental > Aquatic > Marine > Oceanic > Microbial...
AAAAGATTTCAAATATCTTAGGATTAGACGAAGAAAAACTTCGAGAAATGATGAACTCAGGTAAATCCGAATCAAATATTAACGAATATGGTCATTTTGATAATTTAAAAGATACAGTTGATAAAAGCAAAGCAAAGGAATATTTTGAAAAATTAGAGGGCAAATCAATACCACTTTTCAGGGTAAATATTTTGGCTGCTAATTTGCTTATGAGATTTATTCTTGAGGATGGGTTTGAGATATAAACAAAGAAAAAGTAACTTGTAAGGAATTCTTACAAGTTCAAAAAGAAGACAAAAGCCATACAAATTCGCATGATCCAACACTCAGTCCAAAAATTGCAAAAGAGTATGTCTTTGCCAACGCAGAAAGAGATGCTAACAAAATTGAAAGAAATGGAAGGAATGAAGAAAGCCCAGCAGTTAATCGAGCATCCTGCCCCGCCGGATAAACTGACGGGGAGAGCCTCTTGAATCCGGTTATTGGTTAAGGTTATAATGCCAGTATGAGAATGGGATTAGGTTAGGTTGGCCGGCGCGCAATCTCTGGATGACCACCCTGTACTATCGCAAGGAAAAATCGAATTGTTATTCGTGTTACTGCACCTGAGTCATCAGGAGATTGGGCTGCACCTCCGTGTTAATTCGTGTAATTCGCGGATTATTGACTGTTTCGGTTTGAACAGTGCCGGTCTTTCCGGAGTAATAGCACAAACCATTCCGGTGATATTGTACCGATAGGACTTCACCCCCCCGTCGCCAAAGGCTTGCCGATGGTGATTCCTCAGGAATAATTTCCCGCTTTCTGCTCTATTCTCAAAATAAATTTGATATCTTTGTAAAAATGTGAGACAGTGTCTCACAAATTGGAGGAATAAAGAAATGAACAAAAAAACAGAATACCTGATACCATTTTTTTTGGTTATAATGTCTCATTTTCTATATGGACAATCTCTGAAGCCCTATTTTGATAAGGCTGAATACAAAGAATTATTACTAATCTCAATAAGAACAACAACGCTCGAAGATTATTACAGCAAATTTCCAAAACCTGAAAAGTATAAAATGGTTTATCAATCAAAAACCATCGGATTAGACAATCATTGGGATTTGTGGATAAATAAAAGTTCAACAATTGCGGTAATAAGTATTAGAGGAACAACACTAAAACCGGAAAGCTCGTTAGCAAATCTATATGCAGCAATGGTTCCTGCAAAAGGGAAATTACAATTGACTAAAACAGATACTTTTGAGTATGAACTTGCACCTAATCCTGAAGCAGCTGTTCATGTTGGTTGGTTAATTAGTATGGCTTATTTATCGAGAGACATTTTACCCAAAATCGATTCTCTTTACAGTACAGGAGTTAAGAATATTTTATTAATGGGACATAGTCAAGGTGGTGCTATTAATTACCTGTTAACTGCATACTTATATAATCTTCAAATAAAGGGGGCATTACCCAAAGATTTAAGATTTAAAACATATTGCAGCGCAGCACCTAAGCCCGGTAATTTGCATTTTGCATATTACTACGAAATGCTGACCCGGAATGGATGGGGATATAATATTGTAAATTCTGTTGATTGGGTGCCCGAGACACCAATATCTATTCAAACACTTAACGATATTAATCAATCAAATCCATTTACAAATGCAAAAAGTAAGATCAAGAAATTAAAATTCCCAAAAAATATTGTTTTAAACAGGATGTATAACAGACTTGATAAACCGACAAAAAAAGCACAAAAGAGTTACGAAAAATATCTCGGGGAAAAGACATCTAAGTTTATTGTGAAAAATCTGAAAGGTTTTATTCCACCAGATGAATATTTTCATAGTAATAACTATGTAAGAACAGGAGCAACAATTGTATTAATTCCAAATGAGGAATACTTTGAAAATTTTTCTACCGACAATGATAATATTTTAACACATCATAATTTTGAAGCATATTTATATTTATTAGAGAAATACGATTAAAACAATAACTACCGCCAATAATTAAGTCTCAATAATTCAAGCCTTCCGTACAGTTGTCGGAATGACTTATTTGGATACCGAAGCTTTGGTATCGCATCAAGGTTATTGTCGGTTACAATCGGTTATTGAGTTGGATTTATTAAAAATATTTGTAATTTTGGGGTGAATTATTTTTTTGGGCGAGGTGAGTATATTTATATATGAGCAAGGCAATAAAAAGAAATAGCTTAAATGACAAGAGAACCACCAAATAATTACTTTGATAGTTCATAACTATTGAGTTGATAAAAGATTAATTAATACAAGTTAATCACAGAAGAAATATAGCGTAGCCGAAAAGCTTTACGAGTAGGAAAACAAATTATTAATTAAATTATAGGAGAAAATATTATGTCAGAAGAAATTGAAAGCAATGAACAAAGTAACTCCGGACAAACAATTATTATTAATCAACAAGAAAAAAAATCCAATGGAGTAGGAACAGCAGGTTTCGTACTTGCATTGATTGCATTATTTCTTGGTTGGATACCTGTACTTGGTTGGATTTTATGGATTTTAGGACTTATTTTATCATTTGTAGGTGTATTTAAGAAACCAAAGGGAATGGCAATTGCTGGTTTAGTGATTTCACTAATTGGAATAATATTACTACTTACAGTATTTGGTGCACTTTTAGGTGCTGCGGCTTCCTTATAAATAAATTACACTTTCATTTAAGTAGTTATAACGAAAGTAAACCAAGCGAGACTCGCCCGCCTGACCGGACGGTTAGGTATACGGCGGTTCATTAATGAAACTTTGCAAACTTGTAGTATAGTTTGCCGTAGCTGTCTCGCTTAGTCACAGGCTGCTGCCCTACTGGAATACTATCTGTAGCATAGATACAACTCCTGTGTCTATTAAAGACCATTAATGTTTAGTCCTTCGTTCTCTTGTGAGACCATCTGCATTTTCTTACAGCTCGTTTCCCGTAAACTACTATGACCTCGGCTGATCCCGAAATAATTCAAATTTCCAATTTGACTTATATTTCGAGGATTCTCGCTTCTCAGAACTTCTCAATTATACCAACTCGTGGTTGTTGAGACCTCCCCAGAGCCTGTCACGCAAGGCGGGAAAAGAGCATATTCTTTCGGTTAATCACTGCTGAATCTACTATTTCGATTTCCACCAAAGAGTCTTTCAACCATTACGTGTTTAGGACGTCAGTATGGTGTGCTACCTTATCCAATCCCATAGCCTCGTATCCAGTTCCTGTTCGTCAGTACCAACCTTTGCAGTCTCGCTTCCTTCAGTGTATGGGTCACCCCAAGCCACCTTGTGCCTCCGCTAAAGCTTCCGGTGGGGTGTGCTCAATGCTCATGCTGGGCACACACAATGCATATAAATCATACCGCAAGATATTGTAGACCCGGAAGTTACGTTTTAAATAAACCATTTTGCAACTTGAAAGATGCGTTTTCAAAAAAGCGGCACGCACCATATTCAACCCGTTGCAAGCGGAAGAAACGAATTTCTATAAAAGGAAAATGAAATGAAACCAGACAAAGAATTAAGAAAAAAATACAAAACTTATTATTACGACAAGACTGATTTTGCTCCAAATGCAAGATTACTGCAAAGTATTTGGAGAACGGAAAACGATTTTGAATTTGATAAATATGGAAACTTCTTGAAACTGGATTTCGCAAAAGAAACAGGTGCAAATTTTTTAACTAACAAAATTTTTGAAATTGTAAAATTTGAAGTTGAAAATAAACACATTGATGGAAAAGTTATTCAAGAACCAAGAATTTGGAAAAATTTACTTTCCAGTCAACCATTAGCATTTAATCTTTTCGGAGAATTGAAAATAAATAAAGAATTGGCAACAGCAATTTTCAAAAAACTATATCCCGACAGAAACATAAAAAGCGTAACGGCTATTGAATTTGAATATTCACCCGGAAGAAAAAAAACGAAATACACAGGAGACAGTTCTGCATTCGATGTATTTATTGAATATAAAACAGAAAAAGATAAAAAAGGATTTTTTGGAATTGGAGACTTCATTTATTTATATCCAACGGAAAATTTGAATTGTAAATCGGGGATTGAAAAGTATAAATCAACTTTTAAAGAATCTATTGAAAACTATTTCAGACCATTAACAATTGAAAAATTGGTTGAGACAATTAAGATTCATTGTTCGGATAAATGGATTATTGACTTTGAAAACAGATATTTGGACTTTGACACCAGCAGGTAATAAATAGCCTTCAAACGGCACGTAGTGCCAAGTTTGAAGCAGATAGCCCGTCCTTGATAGTTTAACTATCGGGATTGGACCAAATTGTGCGAGGGCTGAGCAAGAATTTACGGGAACCCGCCTTATGCAATAGCATAATTCGGGTAAAAATTCACCTTGCAAAAGGTAAGAGATAATCATCACATTTTCAAAGGATACAATATTCACAAAATGTGGATTTACGATTTACGAGTACGATTTACGATTAGCGATTTGTGATTAACGAAGGTGTGTGCGGCTCGTCCCCTTCAGGGGATTGATGGGCGCGGGGGATTGACATCCTACTATGCTGCAAGCCCGGATAGCCGGTCAACTGATGACTATGCATTGGCACGAGTGCGTGCAAGTCATCTGTTGACTAAGCGCAAGCGCAGGCCTCCCTAACCTCAAACCCAAACAATACCGGCTTCCTAAACCCAAACTTCGACTTCTATAGTAAAGTCTAAAAAGGTTAAAAGATAGATTGCACAAAATGGAGTTATGCCGGTTAATCCATTGATTTATAATGCTGGTTCAGTAATAATACTGAATTTTAAGTTATTAATTTACTTTATCGGGAGCCTCGTGCTCCCATTCAGTATCTTTTACGTATATTTGCACAATAGGGATAAGAGCTATCCCGCCGAAGGGCGGGATTTAGTTCAACAATGGCTTATATTTGCATCAAAATGTGTCAACCTTTTTCAGGACGGGTCAACTTCAATGGCGGGTAAAGTGCAGTAAATAAAAAGATTATGAAAAAATAACGGACATGGCAATAATGAACAGAAGTACGATAAACACCGCCACTGTGCATATGCAAGACCGTTGTGGCGCATAAATGATGGAATATAGAAAAGACTATTAGAATTTAAAATACGTTTAAAATGACGTTAAAATGACGCAAGAAAGAAGTAATATATTAGAAATATCCATGATACTTTTGTCCATATAAATAAAAAAACGAAATATCATGGAAAAACGAAAAAGAAATCAAAAAAACAACAAAAAAGTTACTAAAAAAAGAAATCGATTAACCATTAAAACAATTTTATTAATAGTTTTTTTGTTTCAAATTGGTTTAGTCTATTCCCAAAATCAAATAGTAAAAATACCCAAACTTCAGCAAGAAGATGTTGTAGTAATTACAGAAGCATTTAATCTATGGAAAACAAAAGGAGAACAAGTATGGGAAGGTTGGACTAAAATAAATATCCCTTTTATTTACAGAAAAGAAAATTATGAGTATTGGATAAATTTCCCTTCCTCTATAAAAGAAAAAGGAAAGTTTATAGAAAAAATACAGAACATGGATGTTTATGGGAAAGCTATTGAGAATAAAAATGTAATAGCTGCCAGTAAAGATATTTATAATATTTCGGCTGTTGTATTGTCCTCACCTAAAATTTCAGAAATGACAAAGGAAGAATGGATAATTACTGCTATACACGAAATGTTTCATGTCTTTCAATCCTCTAATAAAACCTATCAGAATAAAATAAAAAATCTGGATTTGGCATATGGTAATGATGCTTCGTGGATGTTAAATTATCCTTTCCCATATCAAGATACTTCATTGAAAACCATATCGCATATGCAAGGATATTTATTATACAAAGTTTACCAATCTGATGATTTTAAAGAAAATATGTACGATTGTTTTTTATTAAAAGACATTTTATCGTTATACAAAAATGATATTATACAAAAATATGGAAATGACGGAAATTATAAATATTCAAATTTTCAACAGTCAGTTGAAGGAGGTGCTAAATATACGGAACTCAAAATGGCAGAGATTGCTGTAACGAATTACAAACCACTAAGTTCAGATATACATTTTACAGACATTTATACCAATCAAATTAATGTTATTAGGCATTGTGGAAAAGGAACAGGTGGAAGACTAACTTTTTATTATTTAGGTCTTGCCAAGTGTTTGGTTTTAGATAAAATCAACCCAGAATGGAAAAAGAATTATTTTAATACAGCTTGGCTTGATGAAATATTTGATATGTCATTGAATCAAATCATGGAAAAACAAAAAGATTTAAAATAATTATGGAAATATGCCATAAAAAAATAAAAGAATTAAGAATCAAGAAAGGAGTTTCGCAAGAAAAACTTGCTGAGATATCCGGCTTAACATTAAGGACAATTCAACGAATAGAAAATGGAGAAACTATTCCTCGTGGTGATTCTTTAAAAAGAATAGCATCTGCTCTCGGAGAACTACCAGAACTATTTATAAAAACAAAAAAGCAAAAAGATGAAAATATTATTACATTGCTTAATCTGGTACAACTTGGATTTTTATTATTTCCACCACTTAGTATTGTCTTACCTTCAATCATTTGGGTAAAGAAAAGGGATAAAATTGACAATGTTGAAAAAGTAGGTAAATCAATTTTAAATTTTCAGATAAGTTGGAATATCTTGTTAATAATCGTTATAATTTTCTTTTTTATTGGAATTGCCAGTATTGAAACAATCATTACTTTTAAAGCTTTGGTATCCATACCAATAATAATTTTTTTGTATCTTTATAACTTTGTAATGATTGTAATGAATACTATTTTTTATAAAAGAAAAAGGAATGTGAGATATTTTCCTTTAATTAGATTTTTTAATTAATTGGTGAAAATTACGCACCACAATAAATAGCCTTCAAAGGGCACGTAGTGCCAAGTTTGAAGCAGATAGCCTGTTCTAGATAGTTTAACTATCGGGATTGAGCTAAATCTCAATTCTATGGGGTTTCAATAGAGTTTTGCTTTTCTCTTTTGGCCGGAGAAATTTTACCCGCCTTATGCATTAGAAATTTCACGAACTAACGGATTAGGCGGGTTGAAGGAGATTTGGGATCAAGGGCAAGAGAAGTCAGATACTCCCTGATTTCGTCATCTGAAATATTTTCGGAGAGACGTCCGAAATGCAATCTTAGCAGTGCGATTCTACGTAAGTAATTGTGAAAAGTGCTTTTACTTTGTCCTGTTGTATAATTCAAATACCGCATTAACAATCCCCATTGTATCATAACCGCAAAGCCTCATAAGTTCTTCGGGAGTACCTTGCTCAATAAACTTGTCGGGGACACCGAGCCTTTTTACGGTGGCTTTGTATCCGTTGTCGTTCTTGAACTCAATTGCTGCACTTCCAAGTCCACCGATAACGGTTCCGTCTTCTACTGTAATCACTTTGTCGAATTTTTTAAACACTTCGTGCAGAATATCTTCGTCAATTGGTTTCAGAAATCTCATATTATAGTGGGCTGCCTCAATACCCTTCGAGGAAAGCTCTTTACAGGCTTCAATCACAAAATTGCCTGGGTGGCCTATTGACAAAATCGCAATATCTTTTCCTTTCCTGACTTCTTCACCCTTTCCGGTTTCAAGTTTCTTAAACGAAGTCTTCCACTCCGGCATTACGCCTCTACCTCTCGGATAACGTATTGAAAATGTTCCGGATTCGGGAAGTTGTGCCGTAAACATCATATTTCGCAACTCCTCTTCATTCATCGGTGCGGCAATTGTCATATTCGGAACAGCCCGGAAATAGGCAAGGTCAAAAGCACCGTGATGTGTTGGGCCGTCTTCACCCACAAGTCCGCCTCGGTCAAGGCAGAAGACAACGTGCAGTTTTTGTAGTGCAACATCGTGGATGACCTGATCGTAAGCGCGTTGCATAAATGTTGAGTAGATATTGCAGAACGGAATCATCCCTCTTGCGGCAAGTCCGGCTGAAAATGTAACTGCGTGTTGTTCGGCTATTCCTACATCAAATGCTCTGCGTGGCATTTTTCTCATCATAAGATTAAGAGATGAACCTGTTGGCATTGCGGGTGTTATTCCAACAATCTTTTCGTTCTTCTCTGCAAGTTCGATTATAGTCTCACCGAAAACATCCTGATATTTTGGCGGTAGTTTGGTCTTTGATTCCGTTTTCTTTATCTCTCCGGTTTTTTTGTCGAAAATGCCGGGAGAGTGATATGTTGTGGGCTCTTTTTCGGCAAGGTCGAGACCTTTGCCTTTTTTTGTCAGCACATGTAAAAGTTTCGGCTCTTTGATTCTTTTTAAATCACGCAGAAGTTTTACCAGCCTGATAACATCGTGTCCGTCGGTAGGACCGAAATAGCGAAAATTGAGAGCTTCAAAGAGGTTGCTTTTTTTAAGAATGGTTGATTTTACAGCATTACCGACCTGTTTGACAAGTGCTCTGGAATTTGCTCCGTATCTGGAGTTACCACCCATCAGTTTCCACGTAAAATCCTTGAACCTGTTGTAAGTCTGGGAAGTAGTAATGTCAATCAGGTATTCTTTCATAGCACCTACATTCCTGTCAATTGACATTTGATTATCGTTCAGAATGACAAGGATGTTAGTTTTTGAAACACCTGCATTGTTAAGGGCTTCCATTGCAAGACCACCTGTCATTGAGCCATCGCCGATAACGGCAATATGTTGTTCTGAAGTATTATTTTGCAGCCTTGCAGCAACGGCCATACCCAAAACGGCTGAAATAGATGTTGAAGAATGGCCTGTACCGAAAGCATCATATTCGCTCTCGCTTATTTTTGGGAACCCGCTGAGACCTTTTTGTTTTCTGTTAGTATAAAAGATGTCTTTTCGTCCGGTGATAATTTTATGAGCATAGGCCTGATGGCCGACATCCCAAACCAGCTTGTCATTCGGTGTATCATAAACATAATGTATCGCTACGGCGAGTTCGACAGCACCGAGACTTGCCGCAAGATGTCCGGGATTAACGGAAATAACTTCTATAATAAATTGTCTTATCTCCTCACACAATTGTGGCAACTGTTCCTGACTTAGTTTTTTAAGATCGGCAGGACTGTTTATCTTAGATAATAATGTACCGGATTCAGGTGACATAAATTCAATTAAAATTTTTACAAAAGTACGTTTTTAGATTAATTCATAATAGCAATAAATGTTAAAACCTATTTTATTTTATAGAGCGTAAATTTGCTTGTTCTATAAAGCAATAACTGCCGTCAACAGCACTGTCAACGTTTAAAGACATCCACTCCTGATTTCCAATTTTGATTCAAAAATAAACAAAAAACACAAAGCATTTTAATTAATCTGTGGCTCTATCAAGGCTTATTTGTTATAAATTCCCCTTCCCCGTGTTAAAAAATGTGAAACCCTCTGTTAACGATTGTTAAATGGCTTGACATTAATAATTACTCCGCTGTAATTTTGCCGGACAATTTTCAGATAATTAAGTTTTAACTAAATAAAAGGAGGAAATGGTTATGAAAAACACACTAAAATTTGCATTAGCCGGATCAATAGGGGCAATTATTACGATTATAATTTTTTTAGCACTTGGATTAAATAAGAAGGAAGTAATAATAAAGCATCTGCCAGCAGCGGATTCTATGAGTGCCAAATATGTTTCGGGCAATTATGAAAACGCCACACCGGAAATCGACTTCACTATTCCGGCGCAGAGAGCAATGGAGTCTGTTGTACATATAACATCAAGTCAGACAACAAAGTATGGTGGCAGAAGTGGGATGGATATGCAAAGCATTCCCGAACCTTTCCGTCAGTTCTTTTTCTTTAATCAACCTCAGCAAAGCGAACCACGGGTTATACAAGCTACCGGTTCGGGAGTGATTATTACTGACGACGGTTATATAGTAACTAATAATCATGTTATTAAAGATGCCGATGAGGTGGAGATAACTTTGCATGATAACCGTAATTATAAAGCAACTGTTGTTGGAGCAGATCCTGCAACCGATATTGCACTGTTGAAAATTGATGAAAAAGAATTAAGCCCGATTGCTCTTGGGAATTCCGACAAGACAGAAGTGGGTGAGTGGGTGCTTGCTGTCGGGAATCCGTACAACCTGACCTCAACGGTAACAGCCGGAATTATTAGTGCAAAAGGACGTAATATACATATCAATAAAAGCAAATCGGCAGTTGAATCTTTTATTCAGACTGACGCAGCGGTAAATCCGGGAAATAGCGGAGGAGCACTGGTAAATATGAATGGTGAGCTTATTGGAATTAATACTGCAATTGCCAGTCCGACGGGCTCCTATTCAGGTTATTCTTTTGCCGTACCTTCAAATCTTGTTGAAAAAGTGGTAAAAGACCTTAAAGAATATGGTATAGTACAACGTGGTTTTCTCGGAGTAATGATAAGAGATGTTAACGCTGACCTTGCCGATCAGGAAGGCCTTGATGTTACAGAAGGTGTTTATGTTGACAGCCTGATGGAGAACAGTGCCGGTGAAGAAGCCGGATTGGAAAAGGGTGATGTTATATTTGAGATTGATGGTAACAAAGTGGAAACATCTCCCGAATTACAACAAATCGTTGCTCTTCATAAACCCGGTGATAAGGTTATTATTAGCGTTGACAGGAACAGTAAAAGAAAAGATATTGAAGTAACTCTGAAGAATAAGGAAGGGAATACCGAGATAGTCAGGAAAGATAAAGTTGACATGTTGAGTACTCTTGGGGTTGAACTTAAAGCCATTTCATCTAAAGAGGCTAAAAAACTTGATATTGACGGAGGTGTAAAGGTTACGAGGCTTTATGCCGGAAAGCTTAGAAAGCAGACAAATATGCAGGAGGGATTTGTTATAACTACAGTTGATGGTCACGCTGTTAAATCGGTTGAGGATATTGTGGGCCTTTTAAAAGATAAGAAAGGTGGTGTACTTCTCGAAGGTAGATATCCAAATTATCCGGGTGAATTTTATTTCGCTTTCGGGATGTAATTAATGTTTTGTTTGGTTTATTTTGTCCCTGCTGTCTTGCTCATAAGATGGCGGGGATTATTTTTTTGATCTGCTTAGAAATGTTTATACCTAAATTAAAGAATTATTTGTTTTTAAAAGACTCTACTTAACCTGCAAGCAGCAACAACCCCGGTATCCAGAAAACCAGTTCAATCAATATCCTGTAAATATTGTACTGCTCTAACTTATTGTGAGATTTTGAAATAATCAATAACAGTAGCGTCATAATCAATAATATTTTTGAAGCCGTCGCCAAATAAATATCACCAAAAGCTATTATTTCACCAATAGATAAAATAAACACGACTGTAATAAGAAAGTATATCAGATAAGTCGTTTTATTAGTTCCGAAATTAACGGCAAATGTATTATGCTTGTCAAGTTTGTCATATTTAACTTCAAAAACGGATAAAACAAGTACTGCCATATAGACTGTTAGAAAAAAAGCTGATATGAAAAATATTTCCGGATTTGTTATGTGGAATGATCTGAGTGCTATAGGCCCACCCCAAATCCCTGTTGTATAGATTAATGCGACAAAAAGCTCCTTCTGAAGGAGCAATGACCTTTTTTCACCCCACAAGTAAACTACAAAAAGGTATAATGAAGTTCCTGCTCCAGTATAAAGCCCGAAACGTATTATTACAGGATTAAGGAAAAAGACAATTAAAAAAATATTTATTATTCCTAAAATTGTAATTACCGTAATTATTTGTTTTGCATAGTAATAATGAAAGAAATGACGTAATGTGTGTGATTTTTCTTTCAGTTTAACACCGTCTATTAAATGGTCAACGGTGTAGATTATCCAAACCGACAGTGCTAATACAACCCACCATGCAAAATCCGGATTGACATTGAGTAACTTCACGGCCATCACACCACCTGCCAAAGCTCCGATCACAACATCAATAGAAAGCATATTGAACAATTGCCACCATTGGATATTAAAAATGTCCTGTTTGTTTTTATTTTTTATTGATAATTTCATTTATCTTTGTAAAATTAATAAAATGCCAACAATGAATATCAACCGCAATATTTTTTTATTTCTGCTGACGGCATTGTTTACCGTTATTTTTTTATCGTGCCAAAATAGTACAAAAAGAAATACCATTGTAACACAAAGTCATGACTGGCACTATTTCGGGCAGACACCACCTGGAAAAGCACCGGAATTATTCCAGCCGGAGATTATTTCGACAAGGCGCAACGAGCACGACATTACAATTTCACCGTTTGGTTCTGAGGTTTATTATTCAATGGTGTTGCCTGCCGGTAAAGTGAAGGTTATCCTGTATCTGCATTTTGACGGTGCTTTTTGGTCGGAGCCGGAAGTTGCTTACTTTTCAGGCGTTTATAACGATATCGAACCATCGTTTTCACCTGACGGCAAAAAGGTGTTTTTTGCTTCCGACAGACCCATAAAAAAAGGAGGAAAACCGGCCGATTACAATATCTGGTATGTTGAAAAGGGCAAGAGTGGATGGTCAAACCCTGTAAACTTGGGTGCACCTGTAAATACTGGTAATAATGAGTTTTATCCTTCGGTAAGTGATTCGGGAAAATTGTTCTTTACCACCAAACGGCCCGATTCTTATGGAGATGATGATATCTATTTTTCTGAGTTTGTTGATGGGAAATACACAGAACCGGTTAATGTCGGAATTAATGTGAACTCCGGGCTGGCGGATTTCAATGCTTATGTAGCACCCGATGAAAGTTATCTGATATTTTCTTCAATGGGCCGTGATGATAGTTTTGGGGGCGGAGACCTCTATATTTCTCAATGGGTGAATGACACTGTTTGGTCAATAGCTAAAAACCTCGGAAAAACAATAAATTCTGAAGAACTTGACTATTGTCCGTTTGTTACTTTTGACGGTAAATATTTGTTTTTTACCAGCAACAGGTCAAATCCGAGCCTGAATACTCACTATCCGAAAAGATTCAGAAATATTATCAGCCTTGCCGACGAAATTAAAAATGGTTTGGGAAATATCTACTGGGTGAAGTTTGATTTGGCAATGTACAGGTAATTTATCCTGACGTGGAAAAGCCGCAATCAAACAGGGTCCGTAGAAACAAGAAAAGTGGAATATAAAAACTATGACAAAACTTTCTTAAATTTCCTTTCTGTAACATAGGCCATTACGCTTACCACTGCAACAACAATCAATGCATAATAAACAAAAGTCGGTATTGGAACCGGATCACCTTTTGCATAAGAGTGCAATCCTGAAAGATAGTAGTTTACGCCGAAGTAGGTCATTAGTACTGAACTGTAGCCAATGAGAGCCGCAAAGTTAATTGCAAAGTTTCCTTTGAAGCCTTGAATATATCTCATATGAACAATAAATGCATAAATCAGAACAGTGACAAGTGCCCAGGTCTCTTTCGGGTCCCAGCCCCAGTAACGTCCCCACGATTCGTTTGCCCACACCCCGCCGAGGAAAGTTCCGATTGTAAGCATATAAAGACCAATTATCAGTGTCATCTCAATGATATAAGAGAGTTCCGTAATGGTAAGATCAAGACGTTTGAAGTTCTTATCCGTTTTTAGATTCATCAAAATAAGATTAAAGAATCCAAGCAGCGATCCAAGTGCAAGAAATCCATAGCTTGCAGTGATAATTGCCACGTGGATAACAAGCCAGTACGATTTAAGAACCGGAACAAGGTTTGTAATTTCAGGATCCATCCAGCTTAATCCGGCAACCATTAAAATAATTGATGTCAGGAGTGCCGTTATGGCAAGTGTTATCTCCGATTTTTTCATAAATATCAACCCTGCGAGAACCGTTGCCCAGCCGATATAAATCATTGATTCGTAGCCGTCGCTCCAGGGTGCATGTTCCGAAATATACCACCGTATTGCAAGCCCGGCGGTGTGCAGTAGAAACAAAAATATCACAACATAAGAACCAATTCTTATCGCTTTGCCGAGTCTTGCTTTCGGATTTAGCAGGGTTATAAAGAAAAACACAAGTAGCACAAATGCCACAATGCCGTAGTAGCCCGAAAGTCGTTTGAAGATATTGACCTTGTTATAGAGAATTTCCAGTTTTACTTTAGACTCGGAAGGCATGATCTCAACACCGTATTTTTTCTGGAATGATTTGATATGTTCTAGATATTGTTTGGCTGTTGACCAGTCGCCTGACGTTGTTGCCTTTCGCACTTCATCGTAATACATCGGTAAAATACCTCTTACAAAAATCTCCTCGTCACCCGAAAAATACTTTTTCGATTCATCAGCAGTTATCCATTTATGGTTTTCATTGTCAGGAACGGGAAAAACACGAAGGAAAGTCCCGGAAATTATCATATAAAAAATATTGACCCTTTCATCAACTTTCAGTACCTCTTTATCAAATTTACTCTGATTAGACGGCTTTTTTGCATAAGCCGTTTCAACATAATTACGCAATAGATATGAATCCTGCGAATGGAAATCAACGATCTGGCTGAATGAAGCATATTTGCCCGATAGACCAAGCAGTTTTTGAAGTTCCGGATGATTTACTCTTATCATCGGCTCATTTTGCCATTTCTCACTAAAGACAAGTATGCCTAAAAAGACCTGCTCCGGTGTTTGTCCTTTGTAAAGGTCTTTTCGTGCAATTTTTCTTAATACTTCAGAAGCAAGTGAGCTGACAGGCCTTATTCTTCCGTCGCGTTCCTGTATCAAAAGCATCCCAAAATCTTTGGCTTGCTCTTTATTGATAACAGGCAACTCTCCGGTTGAGTTCTCAGATGCAAAAACCGTACTTGAAAAAAGTGTTGAGATTAACAGAAAAGCCACAGTTGCCGTCTTCCTTGAGTAATGAAGTTTTGAAGACTTACGCGCAAGAAACTGAAATCTGCTGTGCTTGCTGAAAAGTGCTGCAAACATCCCGAGTGCCATCAGAAAATATCCTACGTAGGTTATGCCCGTACCCCAGCCGTCGTGATTGACAGAGAGTATTGTGCCTTTTTCATCTCTGTCGTATGAAGATTGGAAAAATCTGTAGCCACGATAGTTTAATACGTGATTCATATAAACCTTGTACGGCATTTCAATATTTTTCTCTTTATCAATAACCGTTACTTCGCTTGCATACGACGACGGACTGTTAGAACCCGGGTAACGCTCCAGGATGAAGTCGTTCAGCTTAATTGAAAATGGGAGTTTGATAGTTTTCGGCCCGTATGATAGTTTTACGTTTACCCCGTTAACCGTTGTTTCACTCGGTTTACTTCTAAAACCTTTACCGCCGTAAACTTCTACTTTGTCACTTTTGTCACCTACCGTAACTTTGGCAATGAAAGCATCAAATGAGGCCATCCCCTTGTTGCCTTCAGAGCTGATAAGTTTTTTTACGGCACTTTCGTAGTATTTTTTTACTACAAAGTTCATATCATCATATGAATATAGGTTCATTTGGTTCACTGTTATAAGTGTGTCAGGTGGGAATGTTGTTTTGTTTCCTGTTGCCATCTCCATATACACAATTGTATCTTGCGCTTTAAACTTCAAACCGCCGTCAACAGAATAGATTTTTATTTCGGCATCACTTTCGTCGGAATTAAGACTAAAACTTTTATCACCTACGCTAACATCCTCTCCTTCTGCAAGATGCAACTCTGTCCTGCCAGTGTTTTTATCCGACACTACAAGCCAGACCATTTTTTTGCCATCAGATTCCTCAACCCATGTTTCTGCAACATTTGTAAAATAATTCGTAATATCAATTTTTACTTTTTTATCGCCGATAGAAAAGTTATCATCCACCTTTTTAACCGATAATGGAGTTGCAAATACCTGTTTGCTATCCTTATAATGTTCGCCGTTATAGTCGGCATTAATTGATACGTAGGTTTTATCCGAAGTCATTTCGTTCGAAATAGCTCCTTCTCTGATTGATATCATCCCCTCAAACCCGATAAAACGAGTTACTGCCGAGCCGATGAAAATAATCAGGAAAGCCAGATGAAACAGAAATACAGCCCACTTCTCTTTTTTGTACATCTTATGTTTTATGATACTTCCCGTAAGGTTAACGGCAAGCAGAAGCAACATAATGTTAAACCAGGTGGCACTGTAAACAATTGCTTTGGCTGTGTCGGCACCGAAATCATTCTCAATAAATGTGGCATATCCGATTGAAACGGCAAAAAGTATTAGCAGTACGCCTGTAAGTTGCATCGAAAAAAGTATGTTGTTAATCTTCTTCATTACTATCCGTTTAATTTTAAAACTGCAAAAGTAAATTTAATTTTCTCGGTTGTTTGTTTAATAACAAAAAAAATGACGGAATGTTTTATGACCGGCTAAATACTGTTTTTTGTAAAAACTCCGGTTTTACGATTGCAGGTTTTAAATTTTGGTTTTAACAGAAAAAATCCCCTTTTTGACCGAAAATTGACCAAAAAACCCGAAAAAAAGTGCAAAATGCAATAATAGTCCAAGTATTTGACAGAATAGTACAAGTCTTTTTTTTGATCCTGCCTT
>Ga0256913_10000777_pt1 | contig 16519 bp, 8 predicted proteins | sample Axial_MatmetaG_FD_185970 | JGI IMG/M metagenome (GOLD analysis project Ga0256913, IMG submission 185970) | Deep-sea worm associated microbial mat communities from Axial Seamount, Juan de Fuca Ridge, Pacific Ocean - Axial_Mat | ecosystem: Environmental > Aquatic > Marine > Oceanic > Microbial...
TACTATCTGAATATACCATTAAATAATAATCAATACCCGTAACAGTTACTTCACTCCATGTACTACCAGAATCTGTTGATCTATTTATTTTACCGTTTGATTTTGTACCACCATAAACATATTTACCATCATCCGAAGCATCGAAATTAACTATAACATCTGATAACCCATTAATATCAGACCAATTATCACCAAAATCAGTTGTTTTTTTATTTCCGCCTGAAAACCAACATCCCAAATATAATGTTTGTGGATGTTGTTTTATAAATATCGCTTTTCCAGCATAATGCATATTACTATGATATTGAGTATCCCAATTTAAACCACCATCTGACGACTTTGTAATATAAATACCACTATCCGAAACATGGTTTATATTATATAAACTAACTAAAAGTATATGTTTCATATCAGGTGCTATACCACTATATAATGGTTTAGTATTATCCATAGTATTTAACCAAATATCATCATGAACTGGTGGAAATTCTATATCTAACCAATGAGAACCACCATCTAAAGTATATTTAGCAAACCAAGGGGTATTACCATTATATTCATTACCATTAGTTATTAATGGATATCCATATTTACCTATTAATCTTAAATCTGACATTTTTTTTTATTTAATATTTTATAATTTTTTTAATTTACATTTAATACTTTATTATTATTAGTTAATATTTTTAAAGGTGTTGGTGTTGAATTATTTAAACCACTAACAGTAATTCTACTAACTCTATTATATGTAACACCATTTACACTAGTATAATAACCACCAATAAATATATTATTCTTATCTGATGTTATATAATTCATATATATTGTATTATCAAAAGCAGAACCATTACCCCAATTAGTTAAAGTATTATAAAAATTAGTATCTTCAGTACCATTTTCATCAATAGAAAATAATCTATTTCTTGTTTGACTATTATACGATGTAAAACCACCGCCAAGCAATAATTTATTATTAGGTAATTTTTGTATATCCAATACAGCACTATCATCTAGTTTAGACCAATTATTTTGAAACGTAGTATCTATTGTACCATCAGTGTTTAGTTTCATTAAACCCCCACTTGGTGCGCTATACCATTCTGTTATTAATAACTTATTATCAGAACACATATAAATTAAACCCTTATTTCCTTGTGTAGGATTAACATTATTATAAAAAGTACTATCCTCAGTACCATCAGTATTTAATCTAATTATTTGATATCTAGTATTACCATTAAAACTAGTAAAATTACCAACTATAACATATTTACCTAATGAATCGGTTAACATATGAACAACATGATTATTACAAGCTGTATTTATATTATTATTAAAAGAGGTGTTTAAAGTATAATCACTATTAAATTTTATTAATCTATTATGTGTTGTACCATTCCAACTTGTAAACATTCCACCATATAAATAACCACCATCTGAGGTATTTATTATTTTAAAAACCCCTTTATTAAATTTACCAACAGTATTATAAAAATTAACATCTTCAGTACCATCTGAATTTAATCTAACTATATAATTTCTAGCATTACCATTAAAAGTTGTAAAATCACCGCTTACTATTATTTTCCCTGATGATTCAACATGTACCATTCTAATAATATTATTAAAACCAGTACCTAAATTATTATTAAAATTAGTATCTAATTCACCATTATCGAAAATTTTACATAACCTATTTAAAGTAACACCATTAACAGAAGTGAAAACACCCCCAAATATAATACTATTACCACTATATGATGAATATCTATAAATACCATTATCTAAATTAACATTATTATAATCACATTTAGATGATAAAATTACTTTTGACATTTTATATATTATTTTTCATTAAATTCTACTAATTCTAATAGGGATATTATTACTAACAAATTCAAATAAATAATCCGAATTATAATATTTTTTTCCAACAGTACCATCCGTAATAGAAGGTCCTGAATATGTTTTATTTGACCAATTACTAGTATTTGATAAATTATCTTTTGTTGTAGTCGATAAATCATACACATCCACAATATCAATAGCCTCAATATTTGAACTTTCACGACCTAAAACAGTATTAACTGGTAATACAAAATCTTTTGGTTTTGCTTGTGTACTTGTATTATTTAATAATACACTATTACCCGATATTGATGTTAATTCATCACTTTTTGTTACTTTACCGTTATTATCAATATATAATATATTATCAGAAGCCCCTGTATTTAATTTAGACATTATAATATCACCCGAAGTTTTTGCTTCTAATACATTACATCTATTTGCGTTACTAGTTCCAATACCTACTTCTAATATTGTATCTGATTTTATTTCGTTATATTTACCTATAACAAATTTTGCTGTATTACCTGATGATATTGTACATAATCCAAAAGCTACTGATTGATCTTCTAATGCACAAACATTCTTACCAAAAGCAAATGAACTATTACCACTTGATATTAAATCTTCCCAACTATTCGCATAACCACCTGCAAATGAACCATTACCACTTGATTTCATATAACCTTCTCTCGCATTACCCATTACTATTGAACCTTTATTTGATGATTCTAAACAACCGTAAGTAGTATAACCCATTGCTATTGAACCCCTACATATTGATTTTATTTCACCATAAGAATGTGCACTACCCATTGCTATTGAGCCATTACATGTTGAACCAATATAACCTGAATTATTAAATCCTATTGCAAACGAACCTTTACCAGTTGATACAGTAATCGAACTTTGAGCACCATCAGCATACGACATACCACCAGCAAATGAACCACAACCTGTTGCTATAATACAAGAATGATAGTTATATGCATATGAATAACCAAATGCAAACGAACCATCACCACTACTCTCTATTTTAGTATCACTATCACAACCAGCATAACGTCCAACAGAACCAAAAGCAAATGAAGTATCACCAGTTGATAAAACATTTGTATTAGTTCCAACACAACCAAATGCTAAACCATGACCACCTGATTTAATTAAAGTACCACCTGTTAATGCATTAGCACCACCAAGAACAACTGTATTACCAACTTTTGTTAAACCATTTGCAAAAGTATATGTATCCCCACTACTAATTGTTTGCATTTCAACCCAATTAGTACCATTAAAACGTTCGTAAATAAAATCACCATTAGAATTTATATAATATCTCCAACTATTAATAGCTAAAGGATCGCCTAAATAAAAATAATCACCATCTAAAATTGCTGATGCTTCTTTAACACTCCCAACCCCATCTGCAATACTATATATTCTAAATACATCTTTATTACCAACTTGAAAAATATATGAATTTTCAGTATCTTCTGTTGAACCCGTTGTTACATTCATTTGGGTAATTATTAAACGTCCACCATCTTCATTAACCTTTAAAGTGCTTACTTCAACATCTACATCAATTTCACGTGGTCTTATAACTTTACGATCTTCATCAAAATACCATATATTTGGTTTATTAACCCATTTTTCTTTAGTTTTATCATATTCAATCACAGCATCATCAGGTATTTCATAAACAATACTACTACCAGTAGTTACTGCACTATAAAGAACAAATTCAACATCAGTATGTGATGATAATACGTGTGGTAAATTTTCACTACTTTGTGTCACTAATCCTGTTACACTATTAATATGTAATAATGAATCACCTGTTTGGATATTTAATTCGGGCATACCGATTTGACCATCATTATAAACTTCAAAAGCATTACATCTATTAGAATTATCAACACCCACTCCAATTTCAAAAAGAGTATTACCACTACCCATATTATATTTACCACCAACTAATTGATAATCAGCATTGGCAATAGTACATAATCCTTGTGAATGTGAGGACTTACCACTTGCCACGGTATATTCACCCTCTGCATGTGAATGTAAACCATAAGCATGTGAATATAAACCCTCTGCATGTGAATGTAAACCATACGATATAGTACCATTACCTTCAGCGTGTGATGCTATTCCACATGATATAGTATCATCCCCCTCAGCATGTGATGATGATCCTTTTGAAAGATTATTTTCACCCTCAGCATGTGAATTATCACCAATTGATGTATTCCCAACTCCTTCAACATGAGAAACTTGTCCACATGCTATATTAGAAGCTCCTTCAGCATGTGATGCTACCCCAATAGTTTTAGTATTATGACCTTCAGCATGTGATGCTGTAGCACCACTACAAATTAAAATACCATAGCCCTCAGCATGAGAAAAATCAGCATGAATAGTATTATTATATCCTTCTGCATGTGAATAATCGCCATATACTTTTGTAATACAACCTTCTGAATGTGATGATGTTCCTGTTACTAATGTACTACTTCCCTCTGCATGTGAACTATTACCACAAGATATATTTGAATCACCTTCTGTATGAGAATAATCGCCATATGTTATAGTATTTACACCTTCTGTATGAGATCCTAAACCGTATGATATTGTACCATAACCCTCTGAATGAGATGCTAAAGTTGTTGCTGATGTTTGAATACCCTCAGCATGAGAATAATTACCTGTAGTATATGTATCATTACCTTCTGCATGTGAATTATCACCATACGCTTTTGTTTGAATACCTTCAGCATGAGAATCGATACCATAAGAATAAGTTGTAGATCCTTCAGCATGAGAACCCACGCCATATGCTTTAGCATATCTACCCTCAGCATGTGAACTATTACCAGTAGCAATTGTATTATAACCATGAGCAAATGAAGTATCGCCCGTAGATATAACATTATCACCAAATCCTAAACCATACCCACCAGATTTAATAACTGTATCACCTGTTAATGCATTAGCACCACCTAAAACTATGGTATCATCTACTTTAGTTAAACCATTACAAGCATTACTAACAAAATTAGATAAATCAGGATTATCAGGTAAACTACTTTTAGTTATTTTACCAGTAGCACTAATATATAAAACACTATCACCAGTTGCTGTATCTATATAAGGTATTCCAATATTACCATCATTATAAACTTCAAAAGCATTACATCTCAAAATATTGCTTGAACCAATACCAATTTCAAATAATGTTGTACTACAACCTATATTATATTTACCACCAACCATCTGATATTCAGCTTTTGTTGTAGTACATAAACCTTGAGAATGTGAATAATTAGCACATGTGACTGTTTTATAACCCTCTGCATGTGAATATTTAGAACATATTATATTATTATAACCTTCAACATGTGAACCCTCACCATTACCCATATTAATACCAATACAATTCATAACACCTTCAGCATGAGAATATTTACCTGACAGTTCTATTTTATTTCCACAACCTTCAATATGTGATGCTATACCACAAGTATACCCTGAATATCCTTCAGCATGAGAATAATCACCCAAAATTATTCTATTATAAGATCCCTCAGTATGAGAATAATTACCAGATGAAGAATTATGAATACCCTCAACATTTACACCATATTTACCCTCTGTTATATGACCAGCTTGATTATAAGCACCCTGTACCATACTAAAACACCCCAGCATTGTATTATATCCCCCAAAAGCAACACTATGACAACTAATATGATATTCATTAAAATTATTTCCACAACCTACAGCAAAATTACCACTATCAGTATTACCCGTATGATTAATACCTATATATATACTATTTGTAGTAGTATCGCCACTATCTGTAACTTCTTGTAATGTTGGTGTCCAATCAGTATCACTCCAATTTATAACACCCCAAGATGCTTTACCATTAGCATCACTAATTATTATTTTACAAACACCCTCATTACCATCAACAAATTGAAAAGTACCGCCCGATTTTACAATTATTGATCCGTAATATTCGTTAGTACCTGATAAACTTATAGTATCACCAGTAAACTGTTCAAATTTTTCATTATCTATATTAGGTTTAGTATCTAGTCCCATATCAGTATATTTATTATTAAATACATTCTTTTTATTGTATTAAGTCATTTAATAATAAATACTTTAATTTATACAAAAACAAATAAAAAAAATCCACCAAATTTAGCGGATTTTTCATTTAAATAAAAAAACGTTATTTTATTGTTTATTAATGGCATTTATAATCTCATTAATATTAAATAAATTAACATTATCAAAAGGAAATTGTTGTATTTGACCAGAAATATCGAACTGATCTAAATATGAATATTTATTAAAATATTGTTGAACTTTAGCATTTGGAGTAATATTGGTATGTAAATCATAACCAAATACTTTTGGCTTATTTGCAATCCAACATACTGTCGATGGTAAATTTAAAGCAGATGCAACATGTTGAGCAAACGAATCTATAAATAATCGTTTTTTTGATAATAAAAAAACAGCGTATAATTCTCTTAATGGTAATTGAACATGCTCAACACCTTTTAATGCTGGTTGTTCTGAACGTCTTAAATGTAATATGCGATAATCTTTAGCAAAATAATTCACCAATGTTTGTGCTATTTCAATTGGCATATCTCTAGCCCACGATTTTTTAGAATATTGTTGACCACCACCACCATGAGTTTGTAACAACATGATTGGTTTACCAATATGTGGTTTTATTTTATCTTTCGCAATTTCAATTTCACGTGGATTTATATAAATTTTTGGATATATACCATCGTGTGGTATATTATACATATTACACCAACTTTCGGTTAAATGTTTTCTTTGAAGAATATGATCTTCACTATGATAAACTTCATGTCTAAAAATTATAGTATCTTCATTAATATAATCATCAAAAAAATATTTCATTTCCCCAAAAGTATAAAATCTATATACATCAGGATTATAAAAAAATGGAGAATCCCATGCTGTAACTACTATAATTTTTCTATCAGGATATTTCTTTTTTATTGCTCGTATTACAGCCGTAGACATAATTTGCTTACCATGCCCCCCTTCAGTATGAAATATTAAATACTTATCATTACTATTTTTTATTTTATCTTTTTCTTCATTTATATTCTTCTCTGATTTTGAAAAACCATATATTGACTTATTTACAGTTTCTTTATTTTTTAAAGGATTTATTAATGTTGAATCACCATCTTTTTTTATTTTTAATTTTTCCTTATTTAATTTATTCATTTTTCATATTATATCAAATATAAAGTTATTTTTTTATTATTCTATTAACATCTATAAATGTTGTTATATCTGCATATTCCTTCTCAATTTTTTTTATAAATCCCTCATCATATATAGATAAATCTCTATTTATTTTTGAGGGTATTATTTTATTTTTTATAGTATGTAAACTATGTGGTGCTTCACCATGTTGTGTATCATACTCAATAGTAATTTGTTTTATATTATTAAAATCATGCTGATAATATTCAACACCCAATTCATCATACACATGTTTTATTGTTTTTTGAGGATCTAATAATAAATCATCAAAAACTACCAAAATTAATCGATCTAATTCATTTCTATATATTAATTCTCTTAATAATAATATCGGTAAACCAACCACAGACCCTGGTTTTAATAAATTTTCGGCACGTCCTATTGATGTTCGTTCATTAATAGGATCTAAATCCTTTAATCCATTACCAATTAATGATGATTTACGTCTCACTTTTTCAAATGAAATTAAAACATCTATAACATATCTTATAGGGTATATAAAACGTACTCTTGTATTAAATAATTCGTCTAATAAATCAATGTGTGATGTCCAACCTCTACTTTTATCAATAGGAATTTTACCTTGTGTTAATTCATCACTATAAAAACCATATATCATACCCTTTAACATATTTTTTATATGTGGATATACATATTCCTCATCATTTGATTTAAATGTGGTACTATTATGCCAATTATCTCTAACTGCTATAACCATATCAATTAAACCTGATGTCGGTGTTGGATGAAAATAAGGGTTTTGCCCTAAAATATTCATTAAAAGTGTACTTCCTGCTCTGGGAAAACCACTCATAAATAAAACATTATGTTTTAAATTCATATAAAAAAATATTTTCGTTAAATATACACTAAATTATATAATAAAACAAAAAAAAATAAGGATTATTTTTATATAACCCTTATTTTTTTTTGTTTTATATTTATTAATATTAATTAGTAAATGAAACAACATTCCATTTATTATTACCAATATATATTAATTCAACACTACCATAATTTGTATTAATAATACCACTTTGATCTCCATCAATATCAAAACCACTACCAGCATCTACAGTAATAGGATTATAATAAGCATTCCCAACACTATCTTTAATATAATATTTTTTACCAGCCTCAAGTCCTGTTGTTGGTAAATTAATTGTTGCTACACCACCTGATGTATCAACAGCAATCATATCATCATCTAACGTTACATTATAAGAACCTGTAACTGTTGCAACATCAATTGTAGGATCTGGTAATTCATGCCATCCTTTAACACCATTTTCATCAGTACCATAATAAGAATTACCCGATGGATTTAATTCATCATTAACTAATGTTATTGTAGTACCACTTTGATATACTGAACCCGTAAATGTAAAAGTATCGCCAGTTTCAACAACATATGAACCAATATAAGGTAAAACCCAACCACTCACAACATCTGTAGCAATTAAAACTGGTTTAACTATATGACCAACAACTTCTGTTTTTGCCGACATTATTTCACCAGCAGTAACATCACTTAAATAATAAGTACTGTCACCTACTAAACCAGTAAAACCTGTCATAAAACCCGATTGTGTTAATGTAAAAGTATTAACATCAGTTACTTTACTTACAAACCCTATAAATTCACCATCATACGTACTATCAGCAATTGCCTTACTATATTGACCATTCGACCAACCTATAAAATCACCTACTTGAAATCCATGTGATGTTTGTACTATAGTTTTTTCAACTCTTTCTATTTCAGGTAATGAACCCCAAACACCCTTACCATTAATATCACTATATAATATTTTATTAATACTTTCATTACCATCCTTTAAAGTAAAAGTACCACCACTATTAATTTGTAAAGCACCATCAATATACGTATTACCTGATAAATTTAGATTATCGGTTGATTCTTGGGTGAATTTTTTATTCGTTAAAAATAATTTAGTTCTAAAACTCATAATATTTAATATTTTATATGAGACGAGTTATAAACCCGTCTCATATTAATTTATAGTATTAATTAATAAAGGCTAATGAATACCATTGTGTTCCATCATAAACCAATTCTAAAGCACCATAATCGGTATTAATTATTGCTGTTGTACCATTATCAATATTATTACCATTACCACTAATAGTAATATTATTAGTATAACCATTACCAGCATCTTTGATTTTATATGCTTGACCACTTGTTGGACTACTTGGTAATGTAACTGTTACTGTATTACTTGAAGTATCTACAACAATTACAAAATCAGTATTAAGAATAGTATAATTACTACTTATATTTGTAATTGTATATTTATTATTATCTTCACCTAAAGTATTTTGAGGTACACGTTTAATATATTTATCTGTATTATTCCAAACTAACACATCATCCGTAGTACTACCTGTTGTTGGTGTTTGAGGTATAGCAATATTACCATTAGTGTAAATTTCAAAAGCATTAGATTTATTACTAACATTACTACCCACACCAACTTCCATTATAGTATTAGATTTAATAGTATTATACTTACCTATAACAAATTTTGCTGTATTACCTGATGATATTGTACATAATCCAAAAGCTACTGATTGATCTTCTAATGCACAAACATTCTTACCAAAAGCAAATGAACTATTACCACTTGATATTAAATCTTCCCAATTATTCGCATAACCACCTGCAAATGAACCATTACCTGCTGATATTATACAACCTTCATTCGCATTACCCATTGCTATTGAACCCCAACATGTTGATTTTATTTCACCATATAAATGTGCTTCGCCCATTGCAACTGAACCCTTACCTGTTGAACCAATATAACCCGAATAATTATATCCCATTGCAAATGAACCACAACCAGATGATACAGTACACGAATCTTGAGCACCACCAGCATATGAATAACCACCAGCAAATGAACCACAACCTGTTGATTTAATATAAGTATTATTACCATAGCCATAAGAATGACCAAATGCAAATGAACCTTTACCACTACTCTCTATTTTAGATTGGTCACCATAATTATAATGACTAACAAAACCAAAAGCAAATGAAGTATCACCAGTTGATAATACAGCAATATTAGGATTAGTATCAACACAACCAAATGCTAAACCATGACCACCTGATTTAATAACCGTATCACCCGTTAATGCATTAGCACCACCAAGAATAATAGTTTCACCAACTTTAGTTAAACCATTACAAGCATCATTAACATCACCAACAGGTACACTACCAACTGACAATTTACCCGTAGTATTATCTATATATGTAATTTGTGTTGTTGTTCCTGTTGGTAAATTAGGTATTGCTACATCACCTGTTGTATATACTTCTAAAGCATTACATCTTGATGTATCATCACCACCAATACCTACTTCTAATATAGCATCTGATTTAATTTCATTAAATTCACCTAAAACAAATTTTGCTGTAGTACCACTTGATACTGTACATAATCCAAATGCTACTGCTTGAGCATCCAATGCTTGTGCATTTAAACCAAACGCAAATGATGCTATACTAGTCGATTCTACACAACCACCACCTGTAGTTTCACCACCAGCAAAAGAACCAGAACCTATTGCTTCAATTTTACCTAAAACACTAGACCAACCAAATGCTAATGAACCATTACTAGTTGAATTAATTTCACCACCACTTTCAGATGTACCAAATGCCAACGAACCTACACCATTAGATTTAATAATACCACTATTACTGCTATTACCAAATACAAACGATGAACTACCTTTTGATGTTACATGTGTACTATCATTACCAAAACCTAATCCATGATCATCTGATTTAATTAAAGTATTACCTGTTAATGCATTAGCACCACCAAGAACAACAGTATCACCAACTTCAGTTAAACCATTACAAGCATTATAAATAGCACCATTAGTTGCACTATCAACACAACTATCAACATAATATTTAGTAATTAAAGAACAATCACTAAAAGTATAACCAGTTTCATTATATTCCAAACCAAGTTTGGTTGTTCTACTATCTGTGATTACAGATGTATTATCAAAACTAACATTAAAACTATTAAGATTTGTTAATGTTAAATTATTTGTATTACCACCATCAATATTAGTATCACCTGTTAATGATCCACCAAGAATAACAGTATCACCAACTTTACATAAACCATTATTTGCTTTAGTAATTACATCACCAAAACAAGCATTAATATCGTCTGGATTTACAACTAAATTATCATTTTCATCTAATTTAACCGATACATCAGTACTACTACTACCACCACTCACAGCATTAACATTAATAACTGCATTATCCCATGTTAACCCTTTACCAGCAATATTAGAATCAACTCTTAAACCACTACCATCTACAACTAAACCAGAATTTGTTGCCAATAATTCAACACTAATAGTTTTTTTACCACCAACAGTTGCTATATCAATACCACTACCTTCTTGTAAATCTAATAATCTACTAAATAAACTAAACACTTTTTCAGTACTAGCACTTATAGGATCTTCTGTTATTAAAATCCAAGAAGTATCCGCTAAAGTATCACCACTAATAACAGGTATTAAATCACCTTGTGCCACTTCACCTTCGGGTGTAAAATCAAAATCATCTGAACGCGACCATGCACCAGATGCGGCAACATAAATACCATTTTCACTTTTATCTGTTTGATTTTTTACTAATACCCTATCATCAGCAACTAATTGAACACCATCAATAACTTGTAAACCACTTAATGTAGTATCACCTGTTGTAGCAACCCAAACAGCGGCTTTAGGTTGTAAACCAGTTACTAAATTATTCACGTATTCTTTATCAACCAATGAACGATCAGTATATTCATCGTGATATTTACCATCATATTCAATACCTATTTTTGTTACACGATTATCATAAATCTTAAATCCGTTATTATAATCTACAGCAATACCTACAGAATCATTCCAACCTGTTGCAGTATTACCACTTTGAGATCTAATATAAACACCGCCAGAATTTTGACCATCTAAAATAACATCACCACTATTAATAGTAACAACATTAAAACCACACATATTATCATATGTCATAGTATATGATGATATACCATCAATAGTAGTGTCTGAATCTAAATCACCACCCAAACAAACATCTTGACCAATAGTACCAAGTCCATTAGTAGCCCCTGAAATACCCCCAATAGTACCTAATGAGGTTAAACATAATTTTTTACTTGTTGAATCTCTAACAACTAAATCACCAGTACCACCTATATTCCAAAGTGCTAAATCACCAACAGATAAAGTATTGTTATACGTAGTACCTGTTGCATTTATACCAGTTACACCTATAATTGCTGAATTAGCAGCTCCACTAGCATCTACATTTGTTGCTGATAAAATTGTCGATCTTAAAGAATCGAAAGTATTATTACCAGCATCAGATACTAAACTATTATTAGTATAATCAAACACAAAACTACTTTGTGCTGTTGGATCTGAACCATTATGTACTATTATTTCACAAGCATTACCAGAAATACAATCTTGTTTATTACTTTCTAAATCACTAATATCGTTAGTATTACCAGAAATATTAGTAGCATTGGTTGCTATATTTGTTGTATTAGACCCTATATTAGTAGTATTTGTAGATACATCAGTTTCAATAGTTGTTAATCTACTATCAGTATCACCCGTATATCCATCAAAATCATTACAAGTTAATAAACCATCGGTTATACCTGTAACATATCCAGCATCTACTAATGAATATTCATCAAAAGTAGATCTATAATTACCACCATATTTAACATCTCCATCTGAAAAAGTTAAATCATTTGTACTTAATCCTGAAATTACCGTATTTTCAATTAAGCCACCACCTAATTTCACAGTTTGTCCGTCTTTATACAAACCATTTGTTGCACCACTTAATCCAGTGGTTGATATATCACTTTCTTTTTTTACTAAATCATTATCAGCAGTACCATCTTTATACCAATATTCACCATCAGGTAATAATACTGTTAAACCAATGTGTCTATATTCTGAAATTATAGTAGTATTTACTTCTGCTACATCAGCATAATAAGTGCCACCACTATTTAAATATTTAGCCTCTAAAGGTAATGGTCTGTTATTAAAAAATCTATCATTTACATATATTGCCATTTTTTTCGTTTTTTTATTATAATATTATTATTTTATTAAATAGATAATAAATCTTCTATTTCCATTATTCTTTCCAATACTCTAAATTGTGGTGAATTAGTAAAATCTATTGTACCTCCATTTATTCTAGTTTTATCATTTGTAATATAAACTCTATAATCAACACCAGTCCAATTACCATCAGGATCATCTATATTAATAGTATCAGGATCTGGAAATAAATTACCGCCACTTCCAACAGTACCACCAATTTCACCTTTATTAGTATTGTCAACAAACCAACCTTCTTTCAAAGAAGATGATGTTGGTACTGCAAACCAATACCAATATGTTGTTGACCCATCATCACCATAATTTGCAGTTATAGTACTACTACTATTGCTTATTTTTTTAGATTGATAACCATCAATTAATGATTGATTAGCTGTTGGTCTTGATGATACAGTAGTTTTACCATAAAACCAAGGTTGATAAACATTTATACTATAATTTCTATCAGTCATATCATTATTATTAGTATTAACACCCTCAATACGCCATGTATATGTTTGTACAGTCGAACCATTAGGTGTAAAAGTTTTTGATGTTAAATTTACTGTTTCATTACCATCATTAGCCAATCCACTAGCTAACGTTACATTACCTGTAACATCTACAATATTAATTGAATTATTTTTCACATTTTCAGAATGTGATGTACTCCATGTAGCGTTACTTGTTGATGGCATAACATACCCAACTTCTTTTCCCGTTGATACACCAATATTAAATGCCGAAAACGTTGGTACATAATATGTATGTGTCATATCATCAATAATATTACTCAATGTTCTACCTGTTAAAACAGCACCACTATCCATACCGCCAACAGTTATATTTGAAGGTGTTTCACCTGTATAATATAAAGATGCTGTTGTACCACTTTGAACATGATCATCCACATATTTTTTATCAACAATTTGTTCATCATCTACGAATGTTGGATGCGTAGTATATCTAACATCAGCACTATCCGCAAATTCAGTATTACCAGATAATATTAAACTATCACCAGATAATTGTTCAAATTTTTCCTTTATTAATCTTAATTTTGTTGAAAATCCCATTTTTTTATTTTTTTTTTATTTTAAATTATTTTTTCGTCTTTAATATAAATAGTATTTTTTTCTAAAAACTTATATATTAATATAATTAATATGTAAAAGATGTTATACTCCAAAAAGTACCATTATAAATCATTGTTATACTACCCCAATTTGTATCAATAATTGCTGTATTTTCTAATGTTTGATAATCAACACCTGAAATTTGTTTACCATTACCATAAATGGTTATATTATTAATATCAGCATCACCTTGTCCATCTATTACAGTTATTTCTTGACCAGTAAAAGGTATGTCAGGTAAATATATCTCCTCATTATTATATGACATTAAAATATTACTTCTTGTAGTTGCTGTATAACTTAAATCATTAACATTAACAACATTTTTTGCTGATTGTGTTTGTGATATATCTTTTATACGCACTAAAATTTCACCCACATTATTATCAGATACATTAACAATACCAACCTCAACAGTATAATTGGGGTATTCAGGTTTTATATTTGTAAATTTACCCCAATCTGTTGGTGATACATATAACATATCCCCTACAGTAAAACCACTAGTATTAATATTATTAATAATACCCTTTGATATCACAAAACCTTCAGCGTTATTAGGTATATCTTCAGCAGTAATACCCCCAATTTCTCGAACTATATCAGTATCAAGTTGATTTGCCCTTGCTAATCTAATTGTTGGTCTACCGTTAATACTACTATTAACATACACTATACTGCCAATAGGTATAATACTACCACTATCATTTAAAACTTTAATTAAAAATTCCTGACCTATTTGTTGTACTACATTAGGTGTATGTTGAATTGATATTGTTGAATAATAATTGTTCCAATAAATATCTCTAATATCATGTGTTGTATGTGTACTACCAGTACTTAATCTTAATTCACTAACACCTAAAATAGCGTTTAAATTAAGACGTGTGATATTACCACTTTCTACATTACCATAATAAAAAGTAACACCACTATTATATCCTGAATATGGTTCATATAAATTTAATGATGAATTATAACTTAAAATATCGTTATTTAAATTAACAATACCAGTGCCACCTGAAGAATTAACTACTAAAGTATCACCACTTAAAAGCGATACAGATGTTGAACCACTACCTATTATACTTCTTAAATTAACAATACCTGTTGTGGTAATACCACTATAAACACCAACACCATTACCAACATTTTGAACACTTTGTATTATTGTATCAGACCCACCTAATTTTATCCAACTATTTGAATTTGTATAATTGGTAGCATCTTTTAAAAAATATAAACCATTTTTTGTAGGATCAGCATCTTTTGCTACTGAAACAAAAGCACCATCATACAACCAAACTAACCCATCAGCATCTTCCCATGTTAAAGGATCTGTTAAATCTGTATAATAATCAACTAATTGACCAGCATTTAAAGGAGCTTTCATTAACACCTCATAATTTGCTGCATATATAAATGTACCTCTATTTCTAGACATTCTTAAATCATTTAAAATTCTAATCTTATTCTAACAGCACCTCTATCAGTACTATTATATGTATATTGATAATAATTTATACTATTACCCTGAATTGTTTCAGTTACATTATTAACATCCCATATATTTAATGATGCTGATTCACTACCTCCTGGATATTTCCATATTAACGCTGCTGTATCCCATTGAGCAACCGCGTCTAATCCTCTAGAATCTACCCATGTTTGTGGTATTTCAAATTTTTGTTTATAACCGCCACTTTCAGCAATTAAATCAATAACGATATTATTACTATTCAACATTGAATATAAAGGTGATATTTTATCTAAAGTACTTATATTATTACAAGTAGCATATAAAGGATAAACACCCTCAATATTTTGTGTTTTAGCACTTGTTGTCCCAGCAGGTAACGGTGTGCCATAGCAATCACCATTACTGTCTAATGGTTGTGCCCCCTCATCATAGGCAACACAAGCCCCCCATGTTTGTATACCTTGTAAAATCATATAATTTGTAATTGTTTGACTTTCAGATAGATTTGTTGATGGTA
>Ga0256913_10000778_pt1 | contig 16515 bp, 11 predicted proteins | sample Axial_MatmetaG_FD_185970 | JGI IMG/M metagenome (GOLD analysis project Ga0256913, IMG submission 185970) | Deep-sea worm associated microbial mat communities from Axial Seamount, Juan de Fuca Ridge, Pacific Ocean - Axial_Mat | ecosystem: Environmental > Aquatic > Marine > Oceanic > Microbial...
TGTGTAAATAGAAGCTTATAAAAACATCAGTTTGTCTATATTAATCCATATTCTTTAGAAATATTTTTGTTTATTAATTTTCCTGTTCGCAAATTGGCATAAGACACCAAGCTAAAATATCATTATAACCCGCATTATTACCTATTGGTGAGGGCTATGCCGTTCATATGGAGTATGCAGATATTAGATGCCCGAACTAATTTGCTAAATGCATAGTATTTTTTAAGTTTATTATTAGGAGAAAAGCATCAAACATAAGTCTTATCTTACAATTATTTCATCTTTATACTAATTACTTTAACTTTGTCGTTATTAGCAAAACCTATAATATAAATTTGAGAAAATTATTTTCGATATTGTTTTTGTTTTCTGCTTTTTTTGCTCTTTCGCAAAACAGTTCTAATATTCGTATAAAAAATATTTTGCTAAATGCCGATACTGTTAAGATAGATACACTTAGTATTGCCGAAGCTAGTTTTGTTATTTCTTTAGAAAACGGTAAAAAAGTTGATACTACATTATATAAGATAGACTATGCAAAAGCAGTAATTATTCCGGCAAAAGAATTAAAAAACAAGAATATTAGAGTAACTTACAGAGCTTTACCCATTAATTTTTCAAAAAACTATTTTCATAAAGATTACGATATGGTTACAAAAGCGGGGATAATAAATAAGCCCGTTTCGTTTAACCGTATAAATCGCACAAGCGATAAAGATGATTTTTTTAATTCTAACGAGCTTAAAAAGAATGGTAATATTTCGCGAGGAGTGAGTGTTGGGAATAATCAGAATGCTGTAATGAGTTCGAGTTTAAATTTGCAATTAGCAGGAAAAATTAGCGATGAGCTTTCAATTTTAGCTGCAATTTCCGATGATAATATTCCTATTCAACCCGATGGAAATTCTCAGCAAATTCGCGAATTCGACAAAGTTTTTATTACCGTTTATAACGATAATTCTAAATTAACAATGGGAGATTTTGTAATAAATAAACCAAAAGGATATTTTTTGAATTACAATAAAAAACTTCAAGGTGGTTCGTTTGAAACAAATCAACAATTAAAAAATAATAATGTTTTTAGAACTTCGGTAAGCGGTGCTGTGGCGAAAGGAAAATATAACCGAATGGAGTTTTCGGGAATTGAAGGAAACCAAGGTCCGTATCGTTTAAAAGGAGCCGAAAACGAAACATATATAATTGTGCTTTCGGGTTCGGAAAAAGTTTATATTGACGGAAAACAATTGATACGTGGGCAAGATAACGATTATGTGATAAACTACAACACAGGAGAAATTACTTTTACACCAAAACAGCCAATCACAAAAGACAAACGAATTATTATAGAATTCGAATATTCCGATAAAAATTATAATCGCTTTTTGTTTCAGAATTCAAACGAGTTTAAAACAAAAAATGCCAATTTCTATCTAAACTTATATTCAGTATCTGATAACAAGAATATGCCTGTAAATCAAACGCTTTCTGATGAAGAAAAATATATTTTAAGTCAAATTGGCGATAGTTTGCAAGATGCTTTGGTGCCAAATGTGGATAGTGTAGGATATATCGAAGACGAAATTTTATACAAAAAAATTGATAGTTTGGGATACACAAATGTTTTTGTTTATACCGAAAATGCCGACTCGGCAATTTACCGACTTGGCTTTGCCTATGTTGGCGAAAACAGAGGTAGCTACATAAAAGAACAAAGTTCTGTAAACGGAAAAGTTTATAAGTGGGTAGCTCCTGTAAGTGGCGTTTTAATGGGAGATTACGAGCCGGTAAAAGTTTTGATATCACCAAAAAAACGCCAAATGATGACAATGGGTGGTGATATTAAAATTAACAGAAATTTGCGAACAAATTTTGAATTTGCAGTTAGCAATAACGATATAAATACCTTTTCGGATAAGGACAATGCCAACAACGATGGTTATGCTTTTAAGTTTGGATTAGAGAAAGATACATATTTTAAAGATACAACTTCGAAAATTACAACAAGTTTTAATTACAATTATTTGAATAAAGATTTTACCCCTATCGAACGATTTAAAAGCTCGGAATATAATCGCGATTGGAATATTCCTGATTTATCATTAAATAACGAAGAACATTTACTAGATTTTAATCTTAAATATAGCAAATTAAAACTCGGGAATGTGGGTTATACTTTTAGTTATTTAAACAGAAATCAAAACTTTACAGGACTTAAAAATTCTGTAAATACTGTTATGAGAAAAAAAGGTTTTCTTTTAGATTTAACAGGTAGTTTATTGAATACTAATGATTTAATTAACAATTCTGAGTTTTTGAGATATTACGGAACTTTCTCTAAAGAATTGCCTGTTTTAACTCTTGGTTTTCATATAGAGCAAGAAAAAAATATAAAAAAACCTGATTCTACAGATGTATTAAACAATACAAGTTTCGATTATTTGCAATGGGAATTTTTTGTGAACAACAGCGACACAAACAATGCAAAATATTTTGCAAAATATATTCATCGCGATGATTACAAACCATATTACAAAAATCTTAGATATACAACCCGAGCCGAAAACGTACAGGCAGGAGTAGACTTTTTTAAGAATAGAAAAAATACACTAAGAACTCTTGTAAATTTTCGCAAACTTGATATTATCGATAGTATGCTTACCACAAATAAATCGGAAAATTCTGTTCTTGCTCGTATTGAACATTCTTTGCGATTATTTAAGGGCTCAATAACATCATTAATTTTTTACGAAACAGGAACCGGTTTAGAAGAAAAACGAGAGTATTCTTATTTGAAGGTTGCACAAGGTCAAGGGATTTATACTTGGATAGACCATAATGGAAACGGAGTGCAAGAATTAGACGAATTTGAAGTTGCAGTTTTTCAAGATGAGGCGGAATATATAAGAGTTTATACACCAACAAATGAGTATGTAAAAGTTTATACAAATCAGTTTAGCCATACAATAAATATTAATCCGAAAAGAGCATGGTTTAGTAAAAAGGGTGTAAGAAAATTCGCTTCAAAATTTAGCAATCAGTTGGCATATAAGCTAAACAGCAAAACCGCAAGCGATGATTTTTTAGCAAATATAAATCCATTTAATCAGGTTACCGATAGCACATCAATAAATATTGGAAATTCATTACGAAACACTCTATCTTTTAATCGTACTGCAAAAATTTGGGGTTTAGATTATATTACAAACTCGGTAAACAACAGAGTGTTAACTGTTAATGGATTAGATAGCAGATTTAATGGTTCTAATGGTTTGCGTTTGCGACTTAGCCCAATTATAGGGATTACGCTAACAAATTTTGCATCGTTTGGCGAGAAGAAATATTCTTCAGAATTTTTTCAGTCGAAGAATTTCAATATTTCGTATATCACAAACGAGAGCCAATTATCGTATCAACCAAATGTGAAATATCGTATTAGTTTTATTTATAAATATTCCGATAAGCAAAATACTCTTGGAACCGAAAAATCTATGTCGAACGATATTGGATTGGAATTTAGATTTAATGTAGTAAACAAAGGTAATCTGACAAGCAAAATTAATTTTATTAAAATTGATTATAACGAAAATACAAGCACCTCGGTTGCTTACGAAATGTTAGAAGGTTTATATCCGGGAAACAACGGTACTTGGTCGGTTTTGTATCAAAGAAATTTATCTGATTATTTGCAGCTTAGCTTAAATTACACAGGCAGAATTTCTGAAGATATGCCGGCAATTCATACCGGTAGTGTGCAGTTGAGGGCATTCTTTTAATTAATTAAAAATTGAAGTTTGCTTATTAACACTAAAATATTTACTTTAGTAAAACTTTGGAAGTAAATAATTACATATTTGAGCCAATTACGCAAACTCCTGATTCTGTAAATGTTAATACAGCTCAAGAGCCGGATACCACTAATTTAAATAGTGGTGGTTTTGGTTTTAGTTTAGAGAGACAAACACTTATATCTACCGAAAGTGCCGATACAATTCAAAATATAAAACCATTACCTGAAACATTAAGGCAATATAGAAAACATACTTTAGTAAAAAAAGACACATTAAAATTTGAAAGATATTTCTTTACACATTTTAATGAATATCAACAAGCTAATCAATTAGTATTTTTAGATAATATGCAATCTTATAAACCACTTGCAAAATCTAAAAAGAATATAGATAAATATTTAAGTAAGCAAGTAGTTACACATCGAAAAATTAAAAAAGATACTGAGGAAACAAAAAAGAAGACAAGCTCGAAAAAAGAAATAGTTAAATTAAAAAAACAAGTAAAAGAAGTTGTATCGGTTGAACCAAAAGAAAATAAAACAAATAAAAAAATAGAATTTCAGGTTGGAGATTGGATAATTGGAGTGATTCTTTTTTCCGCTTTTGTTTTTGCTTGGATAAAAATGTTTTATAATAGAAACTATCAAAATATTATAAAATCCGGAATTAATTATCAATATGCATATAAATTAGTGAAAGAAGGTAATTCTGTATCTTATAGAGTAAATACTTTTTTGAATTTTGTATTTTATATGAATTTTGCAATGTTCATATTTTTAACAATAAAATTACTTGGATACGATATAAATATACAAGAATGGAAGATTTATTTGTTGATTTTTAGTTTACTTTTAATAATTTATACAGGAAAATCATTTGTCTTTAATATTCTTGGATTTATCTTTAATAGCAAACAAACTGTTAATGAGTATATTACTAATATTAGCATTTATAATAAAATTTTAGGAGTATTTCTTTTTCCTATAATAATTGCAATTCCATATATATCTCTACAATTTAAGCTACCACTTATGTATATTGGGATTATCACAATTGGTATAAGTTTAATATTTCGATTTTTAAGAGCTTTTCAGATAGCTTTTAAAATAAAACTTTCTATTTTTTATTTGATTTTGTATCTTTGTGCCCTAGAAATTTTACCTATACTAATAATCGGTAAAATGATTAATAATATTGTAGGTTAATTTAAACTAAGAGGATTTGAAGATAAAAAGCATACTGGTATCACAACCAAAGCCACAAACTGAAAAATCGCCATATTTTGATTTGGCAGAAAAATATAATCTTAGGATTGATTTTAAACCATTTATTCAAATTGAAGGAATCTCTGCAAAAGAGTTTCGTCAAACAAGAATTAATTTAGAAGATTTTACTGCTATAATATTTACAAGCAGAACTGCAATAGACCATTATTTTCGTTTAGCAGAAGAAGTAAGATATACTGTTCCTGATACAATGAAATATTTTTGCATATCGGAATCAACTGCTTTTTATTTGCAGAAATACATAGTGTATAGAAAAAGAAAAATTTTCTATGGCAAGCGAAAATTCGAAGATTTAATTGATGTTTTAGAAAAACACAAAGAAGAAAAATATATAATTCCATTATCGGATATCCACAAAAAAGATATCCCAAAATTATTGACAAAAGCAAAAATAAATTATACAAAAGCTATAATGTACAGAACAGTTAGTAGCGATTTAGCCGATTTAGCCGATGTTAATTACGATATTCTTGTGTTTTTCAGCCCTTCGGGAATAAAATCTTTGATGCAAAATTTTCCGGAATTTAAACAAAACGATACAAAAATAGCAGCTTTTGGTCCAACAACCGAAAAAGCGGTTAAAGAAGCAGGTCTTACTCTTGATATTAAAGCTCCTGTACCACAAGCACCATCAATGACAATGGCTTTAGAACAATTTATAAAAAAATATAACAAGAAAAAATAGTTTTTTGTTGTAAATAGTAATTGCTTATGTTTTGAAAAAATATTCTTTAAATAGTACTGAACGTATAAAACACCGTAAAATAATTGAAGAAATTTTTTCAAAAGGAAGTACTGTTTACAAAGATTTTATCAGAATAAATTACATAAAAGCAGATTTTAAAGACGGTAAAATAGCTAAAGTTGCATTTTCGGTTCCTAAGAAAAAATTTAAACGAGCATATAAACGCAATCGCTTAAAAAGAGTAATGCGAGAGGTTTATCGTAAAAATAAACCCGAATTTTATGATATTTTAAGCAATAAAAGTATTAAAATTGCATTATTATTTGTTTATTTAGATGATGAAATAAAAGATTACGATATCATAGAAAAAACTATGAAATCAGCTTTAGATAAATTAGTTAAAAAATTAGAGAAAGAATGAAATTTACTAAAATTAAAAAACGATACAAAATAATTGTAGTTAGCATTGTAATAATCTTTAGTTCATTTGGATTTATTACTGTTAACGAAGATATAAATTTTGAGATAACTAAAAATTTAGATATCTATTTTACTCTTTTTAGAGAATTAAATATGTTTTATGTTGACGAAACAGACCCGGGAGAATTAATTAAAACATCAATAGATGCAATGTTAAAATCTCTTGACCCTTACACAAACTATATACCCGAATCCGATATAGAGAACTATAAACTAATGACAACCGGTCAATACGGTGGAATAGGAGCATTGATAAGAAAAGGCGATGATTATATCGTTATCTCAGACCCATACAAAGGCAAACCTGCACAACTTGCAGGATTAAAATCGGGTGATATGATTATGGAAATTGATGGCGATGATGTAAAAGGAAAAACAACAAAACAAGTAAGCGAAAAACTTAAAGGTTCGCCAAATTCAGAGTTAAAACTAAAAATTAAAAGACCGGGAACAGAAGAACCCTTGGAATTTACTATCACTAGAAAAGAAATTAAAATAAACAATGTTCCATACTACGGAATGATAAACGACTCCATAGGATATTTACGCTTATCGAGATTTACTACCGATGCAGCAAAAGAAGTAAAAAATGCTGTTGTATCGCTAAAAGAACAAAATGCAAAAGGAATAATTTTCGATTTACGCGGAAACCCCGGTGGTTTGCTGATGGAAGCAATAAAAATATCTAATATTTTTGTAGGTAAAGGCGAAGAAATTGTTAGTACAAAAGGAAAAGTATCGCAGTGGGACAAAGAATACAAAGCAATGTTTGCACCTGTTGATACAAAAATCCCACTGGTAGTTTTAGTAAATAGTCAATCGGCTTCTGCCTCAGAAATTGTGTCAGGTTCTTTACAAGATTTAGACAGAGCTGTTATAATGGGAGAAAGAAGCTTCGGAAAAGGATTAGTACAATCTACCAGAAAACTAAGCTACAATGCTCAACTAAAAGTAACAATCGCAAAATACTATATTCCTAGCGGAAGATGTATACAAGCATTAGATTATACAAATAGACGAGAAGATGGTAGTGTTGGGAAGGTACCGGATTCTTTAACAACAGAATTTGCTACTAAAAAAGGAAGAATTGTAAAAGATGGTGGCGGAATTTTACCCGACATCATTCACGAAGGCGAATTTATGAGCCCTATTGCAGTTAGTTTAGTAATGAAAAACCTTGTATTTGATTATGCAACTCAATATACTTTAAAACACGATTCTATTCCTTCGGCAAGAAAATTTAAATTTACTGATGAAGATTATAATGATTTTGTTACTTGGTTGCAAGACAAAGACTTCGATTATGAAACAAAAAGCACAAAAGACTTAGATAATTTAATTGAAACAGCAAAAAAAGAAAAATATTTTGCACAATCAGAAGAAGCGTTTAACGAATTAACAGCTAAATTAGCTCACGATAAAGATAAAGATTTACAGACATTTAAAGATGAAATTATTGAGCTTTTAAGCGAAGAAATTGTAAGCAGATATTATTATCAGAAAGGTAAAATGGAAGTTATTCTAGAAACAGACCCAATTATTGAAAAAGCTGTTTCGGTATTAAACGACACAAAAGAATATAATGCAATTTTAGATGGAACATCAGAAAATTCTAACCATCCATTAAAAAAGCAAGAATAAGATTTTAAGAATGTCGAAATTAGATGACATAAAAAACCCTGTAGAAAACGAATTAAAGGAGTTTGAACCATTTTTTCGTGATGCGGTAAAATCTAAAATCTCGCTTCTCGATGTAGTTACAAAATACATAATAAAACGTAAAGGCAAACAAATGCGACCTATGTTTGTTTTCCTTTCAGCAAAGATGCTTGGCGAAGTAAATCAATCGAGTTATAGAGCTGCTGCTTTAATAGAGCTTATGCACACTGCCACACTAATTCACGATGATGTTGTTGATGATTCGCATATGCGTAGAGGAGTTTTTTCGATAAATGCACTTTGGAAAAACAAGATTGCTGTTTTGGTTGGCGATTTTCTACTATCAAAAGGAATGCTTATTGCCTTAGAAAATAAGGAATACGAACTCTTAGAAATTGTTAGCAAAGCCGTTAGAGAAATGAGCGAAGGTGAGCTAATGCAGATAGAAAAAGCTCGGAAATTAGATATTAAAGAAGATGTTTATTTCGAGATAATCAGAAAAAAAACTGCAGTACTAATTGCTTCGTGTATGGCTACCGGTGGTAAATCGGCAGGTTTAGATAATGAGCAAGTAAGCAAACTTTGGCAAATAGGCGAACTTGCAGGTATTGCTTTTCAGATAAAAGACGATTTGTTCGATTACCAAAAAACAAACCTCACAGGAAAACCAACAGGCAACGATATTAAAGAACGTAAACTTACTTTACCTTTGATTTATGCACTAAATCAATCATCAAAATCGGAACAAAAACATATTTTATCATTACTAAAAAAGAAGAAAAAAACCGACAAAATTATTAGCGAAATAAGCAATTTTGCAAAACAAAAAGGCGGTTTGGAATACACCGAAAAAACCATGCTCGAGTATAAAGAAAAATCATTGCGATTACTTGATGAGTTCTCTGATAACGAAGCAAAAACATCGCTACAAGAATTAATTAATTATTCTGTTACTCGAAAAAAATAACTGAAATTGGAAGTATATTTACAAATAGATAAAATAACAAAATCTTTCGGCGAGCTAGTTTTGTTTTCCGATATTTCGTTTAGTATACACAAGGGAGAAAAGCTTGCAATAATTGCAAAAAACGGCGAAGGAAAATCAACACTTTTAAAAATAATAACAGAAAACGATACTGCCGATTCCGGCGAAGTTATTTTTAAAAACGATATAAAAATAAAATTCTTGTCGCAGGATATAACACTGCCTGAAAACTTGGAAATTGCCGATGTAATTTTCGATAATGATGATAAAACAGGGCAAGTGCTTCGCCAATACGAAATTGCTTTACAAGAAAATAATCAAGAAGAACTTGCAAGTTTAGTTGATAAAATTGATGGGCTTTCGGCTTGGGATTATCAACGCGAGATTACAGAATTATTGAGTAAACTAAAAATTACCGATTTAACTCAAAAGATTTCTACACTTTCCGGTGGACAAAAAAAACGTGTTGCATTAGCACTTACGCTTATTGGTGAGCCGGATTTAATAATTCTAGACGAGCCAACAAACCATCTGGATTTAGAGCTTATTGAATGGTTAGAAGAATACCTGAAAAGAACAAAAGCAACTCTTTTAATGGTTACTCACGATCGCTATTTTTTAGACCGTGTCTGCAATAATATTATTGAACTCGAAGATAACACAATATATAAATACAAAGGAAATTACAATTACTATCTGCGAAAGCGAGAAGAACGAATTGCTCAACAACAAGCCGAAACCGATAAAGCAAAAAATTTGCTTACAAAGGAGCTGGACTGGATGCGTCGTATGCCAAAAGCACGTGGCACAAAAGCAAAATACAGAATTGATGCATTCTACGATTTAAAAGAAAAAGCTTCGCACAAGATTGTTGAAGAAAAAATTGATGCAAAAGTTCAAACTCAACGCTTAGGAAAAAAGATTTTAGAGATAAAAAATTTATCGAAATCATTTGGGAGCAATAAAGTTTTACACGATTTTTCGTATAGTTTTCAGCGTGGCGAAAAAGTTTGCATAATAGGAAAAAACGGAACAGGAAAATCTACTTTTTTAAATATTATTACCGAAAATATTCCTGCTGATGAGGGTGAGATTGATAAAGGGCAAACAGTTGTGTTTGGTTATTACAAACAAGACGGAATTAAAATTAACGAAAACGAACGTATAATAGATGTAATTACTGATATTGCCGAGGTGGTTGATATTGGAAAAGGAAATAAAGTTAGTGCATCGGCTTTTCTAAACTATTTTTTGTTTTCGCCAAAACGCCAGCAAACTTTAGTTTCTAAACTTAGCGGTGGCGAAAAACGCCGCTTGTATTTGCTTACGGTTTTAATAAAAAATCCGAATTTTTTAATTCTTGATGAGCCGACAAACGACCTTGATATTATGACACTTAATGTGTTAGAAGAATTTTTGATAAACTACTCCGGAGTTGTAATAATTGTTTCTCACGATAGATATTTTACCGATAAAATAGCTGATAAACTTTTTGTTTTTGAGGGAGAAGGAAAAGTAAAAGGTTTTGCAGGAAATTATACTCAATATCTAGATTATAAGAAACATACAGAAATAAAGAAAACTAAAACGGTAAAAGAATTAAAATCACCCTTGGAGAAAGGACTTGGAGGATTAAAAACAAACGAAAATCCTAAAAATGATTACAGTAAACGCTTAAGTTTTAACGAAAAACGAGAGTTCGAAGAACTAGAAAAACAAATTCCATTATTAGAACAACGAAAAAAAGAAATAGAAGAATTTTTGAGCTCAGGCACAACAAATCACGAAGAATTACAAGAAAAATCGGAGGAAATTAAAAAAATTATTGACGAACTTGACGAAAAAGAAATGCGTTGGCTGGAATTGTCAGAAAGAATGTAAATATTATTATGAATTATTAATTGATAAATACTAATTGAATCTCTATTTTTGTTACGATGTTTTTAATAAAAGAACAAACACCACGGTGGATAATATTTTTAATTGATGCAGCAATATCTTTATTTGCTGTAGTATTTGCTTATTTCTTAAGATTCAACTTTGCAATACCTACACAAGAAGAAAATGGTTTTTATTTATTAATTGCTTTAATTCCAAGTGTAAGGATTGTTAGTTTCTTAATATCAAGAATATATGCAGGAATAATAAGATACACAGGTACAAAAGATGCCGAACGAATTTTTATTGTAAACAGTTTAACTTCTTTGCTCTTTGTTGCAATTAATTTAGTTACATATTTTTTTATCGATGGTAGATTTTACATTCCTTTTTCGATATTAATTATAGAATATATACTTACAGTTTTTTTAATGACAAGTTTCAGAATATTTGTAAAAGTTATGTATTCTGAGATTATGAATTCAAATAAAGAAAAACAAAAAGTTTTGATATATGGTTCGAGCGAATTTGCGATAACCACAAAAAGAACATTAGAACAAGCCGAAGAAAAACAATACGAAATTGTAGGTTTTTTAAACGAGAAAGGAGTTAATACCGGTCAGAAATTAGAAGGAATTTCTATTTATGATGATAATAATATTGATAAAATAATAGATAAGCATAATGCTGATATATTGGTTTTTGCAAAACAAAATATAAATATTAAAAAGAAAAACGAAATAACAGAAAAGTGTTTGGCAAAAAACTTAAAAGTTTTAACAATACCGGAAACAAAAAAATGGATAAACGGTGAATTAAGTGTAAACCAGATAAAACAAATAAAGATTGAAGACCTTTTAGAACGACCCGAAATAAATTTAGATATTGAAAATATAAGAAAAAATATATCGGGTAAAACTGTAATGATTACAGGTGCTGCCGGTTCAATAGGTAGCGAAATTGTTAAGCAAGTATCAAAATTTAAACCTAAAACAGTAGTGCTTTTCGACCAAGCAGAATCGGAGCTTTATAATTTAGAATTAGAAATTGCAAATAAATATAAAACAAGCGATTACAAAATAATTATTGGTGATATTACTAATCTGAAAAGACTAGAATATATTATCAGCAGATACAAACCCGAAATTATTTTTCATGCGGCAGCATACAAACATGTTCCAATGATGGAAAATAATCCTGCCGAAGCAGTTAACACAAATATAAAAGGCACAAAAAACATTGCCGATTTAGCCGATAAATACAAAGTTTCTCGTTTTGTAATGATTTCTACCGACAAAGCAGTAAATCCCACAAATGTAATGGGAGCATCGAAAAGAATTGCAGAAATTTATGTGCAATCATTAAATAATAAATCGGAAACAAAATATATTACCACTCGTTTCGGGAATGTGCTTGGTAGCAATGGCTCGGTAATTCCTTTATTTAAAAAACAGATAGAAGAAGCTGGTCCGGTTACAGTTACTCACGAAGAAATTACCCGATATTTTATGACAATTCCTGAAGCATGTCAATTAGTATTAGAAGCCGGAACAATGGGAGAAGGAGGCGAAATTTATATTTTTGATATGGGAAAATCTGTCAAAATTGTAGACTTAGCTAAGAAAATGATAAAACTTTCGGGCTTAAGTCTTGGCGAGGATATAGAAATTAAATTTACCGGATTACGACCGGGAGAAAAACTCTACGAAGAGCTTCTTAATGTAGCCGAGAACACCATTGCCACTCATCATTCTAAAATAATGATTGCAAAAGTAAGACAATACGAATATGAGTTAATTACCAATAACATCAACGATTTGCTTGCAGAACTTAGTAATTTCGACAATTATAAAATTGTTGGAAAAATGAAAGAAATAGTTCCCGAATATAAAAGTATGAATTCGGTTTTCGAAAAACTTGACTAGATGAAAACTTATAAAAACATAAACGAATTACAAATACGTTTCAACGATGTTGATATTGCAGGACATGTAAATAATGCAATATTTCAATATTATTACGATTTTGGGAAGTTGCGTTTCTTCGATGATGTTTTTAAAAATAAAATTGATTGGCAAAAAGAAGGATTTGTTCTGTTAAAGATTGAAATAGAATATATTACTCCGGTTTATTTGCACGATAAGATAGAAGTACTTACTAAAATTTCGCAGGTAAAAAACAAGAGTTTAATAATAGAACAAATTGTTCGAGAAAAAGGAAATAACTCCGAAACAGCAATAAAATCTAAAGCAAGCTCTGTTATGGTTGCTTACAATTACCTAAAAAAACAAAGTATGGAAATCCCAAATGATTGGAAAAAAATGATTTCTGATTATTAAAATAACTTACATGTCTGTAAAAACTTTTCGGTGAATAATGCGGATTATGTTTACAAACTATCATATAAAACCATATAAATTAGCGTCAAATAAATATTTTTTAGAAACCGAAAGTCTTGCACTGAAAGTGCATAGTTTCAACTAACGAATGAGACCAATAAAATGAATAAATACGACATTTTATACACAAATCGGTATAATTCAATAATTATTCTTAATTTTGTATCAACAAATTTTAAAATAATCAAAAAAAATGGACGAGGTCCCGAAAAACAGAAAAATAAAAAAATAAAACAATAAAGGGAGCTCTTGCGTCCTTATTGTTTACAGAATAAGGAGGCAAAATATGATTAAAATATTTAAAACATTTGGTGGCTACAACGAAATCACCAATATAAAAAAAGCTTGCTGGATTAATGTAATTGAGCCATCAACAGAAGAAATTGCAAAGCTAAAAGAAGATTACAAAATCCCCGAAGACGCAATACAAGATATACTTGATGCCGACGAGCGTTCGCGTATAGAATTCGATGAAGATTTTACATTAATTATTATGCGTATCCCGATAGAAAGTAAAAATAACGGAATACCTTTTTATACAATTCCTTTAGGAATTTTTATTTCGGAAGATTACACTCTAACACTTTGCCTTAAAAATAACGATATTTTGCCTATTGAAAAGCCTATCCCTTTTAAAGGAAAAAATTACAGAATAAATGATAATTTCAATTTTATTCTACATATTTTTCTTCATGCAGGAAATACATATCTAAAATATTTAAAAGAAATAAATCATCAAACTTCGTTGATAGAGCAAGATTTAGAAAAATCGATTAAAAACCGAGAATTAAACCAATTGCTTAGAATGGAAAAATGTTTGGTGTATTTTATAACATCTATTAAAGCAAACGATATTGTACTTGCCCGACTAAGAAATTCGAAAAAAATAACTACCGAAATTAACGAAGATTTGCTCGAAGACGCTATTATCGAAAATAAACAAGCTTTGGAAATGGCACAAATTTATTCCGATATCCAATCCGGTATGATGGACGCTTTTGCCTCGGTTATTAATAACAATCTTAACCTTGTAATGAAACAATTAACTTTAATTTCTATTATTTTAATGATACCAACATTAATAGCAAGTATTTTTGGAATGAATGTACCAAACTATATGGAAAACTCTAGTTGGGCAATGCCTGTTATTATTGCTTCATCTGTTGGCTTATCTATTTTAGGTGTTCTTTTGTTTAGAAAACGCCGCTGGATGTAGTTTTTAATGTAATGAGGTATTTATAATATAAGCTTACAAACTAATTCTACGATTGCGTACAATTAACCATATAATTATTGGAATACCAAATAATGCAGTAATACTATTAATAGGCATTTTAAAATCTGTACCCGGAACTTGTGAAATAATATCGCTTATAAGCATAATAATACTTCCGAAAAGAATAGTTGCAGGAATTAATATTTTATGGTCGTTTGTTTTATAAAGAACTCTAACCAAATGAGGGACTGCAATTCCTACAAATCCAATAGGCCCACAAAATGCTGTTATAGTACCTGTTAACAAACCTGTTGCTAAGAATATTAATATTCTAGTTATTTTAATATTAATACCCATTGTTTTAGCATATTCTTCTCCAAGTAACATTCCATTTAATGGTTTTATCAATAAAATAGAGAGAATAATTCCAACTAATATACTTATAAATAAAACAAATAATTGGTCTTTTGTTACAGCTTCTAAATTACCGAAAGTCCAAAGAACAAAAGTTTTTAGTTGCGATGCCTCGCTAAAATACTGCAAAATTCCAATTATTGCAGAAATTGCTGCTCCTAGCAAAATACCGAAAACTAAAAGTGTCATTATATCTTTAACTTTAAGCGAAGCATAAAAAATAATTAGTAAAACAAAGCCGGCACCTATCCATGCCGATAAAATCATAGCCCAACTGCTAACTAAAAAATAACTCGAAATAAAACTTGATGACATCACTACAATTGCAACTCCCAAACCAGCACCACCACTTATCCCTAAAACATAAGGTCCTGCCAAAGGATTCTTAAAAGCTGTTTGCATCATTAAACCACTAAGAGATAAAGCAATTCCTGCCATTATTGCGGTTAATACTCTAGGAAATCTAAAATTATCTAATAAAATTAGATTAGTTGAAATTGTTGTAGTTTGGTTGGTAATTGTCCTATAAAGATACGAAAAAATACTTTTTATATTTATAAACTCAGAGCCGGCACTCAAATCAAATATTATTAAAGCAAATACTAGAACAAGTAATAAACCTGTATAAATATTTGCTTTTTGCCTTTTAACTGACATTTAATAAATTTTGATTATTTGGTTTCGTTATAGAAAACAATTTCAGAAACAGTAATACCATCTTTGTAATAATAAACTCCACCCCAAGATTTCACAAGTTTTCTATACTCATGGGCTTGCTTGCCTGTTTCATTCATTATTATTCTAGTAATTTTAGAACCTTGAGCATCTGTCAAATTCTCTACAGTTTTTCTATTTGGATATTGTTTTGACAACTCACTTATATACTCCTTTCTCCTCTCTTTAGACATTGATGTAAGATTTGCTAACTCTTTCTTTGGCTTGGTATCTTCCGGCTTATTAACATTCTGATTACTAGCAAGCTTTTGTATTTTGGCAATCTGTTGCTTAGGATATTGTTCAGAAGTTTTCAATTTAGAAGCTTTTAAATAAGATGCTTTAGCTTCGGTATATTTTTTAGCATTAAACAAAGCATCTGCTTTTTTAATTTCGGCATCATATTTCTTATTATTAGCCATTTGAGATAATAATAAATCAATTTTCTGAATTCTACTTTTAGCAAAACTACTAGTAGGTTTAATCTTTAAGGCCTCATTATATTTCACTTTGGACTCAGCATATTTCTTACTATCAAACAAAGCCCCTGCCTCAGAAATGGCATTATTATATTTACTATTAAGTTCATCTTGTTTTTCTTGTTCTGCAATTAACTTATCTAATTGAGCAATTCTTCCTTTTGTATAATCATTTGATTTAATTTTTGAGGCATCAACATATTTAGATTTAGATTCTTTATATTTTTTAGCATCAAGCAAAGCATCTGCCTCTGCAATAATTTTCTGGAAATCGGCTTCTTTTTGTTTTGCTGCTGCTTTTTCAGCAAGTATCTTATCTATTTCAGTAATCTTATCTTTCGGATATTGCTCATCTTTCTTTAATTGTAATGCTTCGTTATATTTGCCTTTAGCTTCGGGATATTTCTTAGCTTTAAACATGCCATCGGCTGAGGTAATTAAGTTTTTATAATCTGCCTCTTGTTTCTCTTTAGCAGCTAGTGCTGCGGCGGCAGCGGCTTCTTTGGCAGCTAACTCGGCAGCGGCAGCTTCG
>Ga0256913_10000779_pt1 | contig 16514 bp, 13 predicted proteins | sample Axial_MatmetaG_FD_185970 | JGI IMG/M metagenome (GOLD analysis project Ga0256913, IMG submission 185970) | Deep-sea worm associated microbial mat communities from Axial Seamount, Juan de Fuca Ridge, Pacific Ocean - Axial_Mat | ecosystem: Environmental > Aquatic > Marine > Oceanic > Microbial...
ATATGCCCGATAGAGGAATAAGCAATTAAAGGACGTAATAGGGTTTGGTTTATACCCCCGATTCCTCCTACGATAGAAGATGCTGCGGCAACAAAGATTAGTAGGGTTGATGCATTGTTTGTTGTTTGTAGAAGAATAAAAAAGGGCCCGACTTTTTGAATGGTGATTAGTGCTCACCTTTGTGGTCAACCTATCCTGCTTATTACTGAGGGGAACCATTGATGGCAAGGTGCTGCTCCTAGTTTTATTAAAACAGCTATAGATAGAAAGAAAGAAGTTATAGGTAGCAATGGTGTAAGGACCAAACAAACTAGAAAAATAGCTGATGGCGTAGCTTGGGCTAAGAAGTATTTACACGCAGCTTCTTTTTCTTGGTTGGAGCTTGTTGCTATAATAAGCGGAATAAAGCCAAACAAATTAAGCTCTAGTCCTATTCATATAGAGAATCATGTGTGGGCTGACAGTGTTAAAAGAATTCCTGATAGCAGAGCGGTGGTAAATAATAGATTTGCGGGGCTTGTTGTTAATGAGAACGAAGATTGGTGTTTATTCATAGAGATAGGGAAGTAGTCAAGCTTCCTGGCTTTAGGCTTAGAACACCTGGCCTTGGACGTATTCTATCTCTTGTTGTGCGTAAGTTAGGGGGTTCAGTCCAGTGACTTTTCGTTTCATTCGTGTAAGATTCCTAGGAGAAGGATTAGGAGAAAGATGAAGGCCGGGATTAAGGTTAGAAATTTGTTCGGGTTAACTGTGATAAGAGGCAAGGGCATTAAGAGTGCAATTTCTACGTCAAAAATTAAGAAGATTACGGCTAGTAGGAAAAACCGTAGTGAAAAGGGTGTCCGTGCAGTGTGGTTAGGATCGAAACCACACTCGTAGGGACTGGACTTTTCTCGGTTTTTTGGTATTCGTATCGATGTTATAATAGTTATGAGAATTAGGGCCATAGGAATTAGCATGGCAATAGCAATACTAGTGGTTAGTAGTTTCATTCCTCAGAAGCATAGAGGTTGCTTTCGCCAGTTTAAAAGACTGGTGCTAATGGTTTACAGCTCTCTGAGGAAAGTATTGGGGATTAAATATTGTCCCGTAATTAGCAGCATCAGAGCTATCCGTTCATGCCCGGCGCAATACTGTAAATTAAGAGCGAGAATGGGTTTATAGTCTGTTATGATAATATAACGGATACAGGTGTTAAGATTAAGAGGAAAGCCAGTCTTAATGGTAGAAAAGTCTTTCAAGTTAGGGCTATAAGACGATCATACCGTATTCGTGGAAAAGATGCTCGAACTCAGATAAAGAGAAGAGCTAGAAGCGTTGTTTGAATGGATAGTGTATAAGAATAAAGGAGGGAGGAAGAGCAGAACTGTAAGAAAAAGATTGCGGTAAAGAGACTTATGATAATAATGCTGCAGTATTCTGCTATGAAGATTAGTGCGAAACTTCTTCTTCTGTATTCTACATTGAAGCCAGAAACTAGTTCAGATTCTCCTTCTGCGAAATCGAAAGGTGTTCGATTGGTTTCTGCTAAAGTAGAAACAAACCATACAAAGAGTAGCGGTGGTATAATTATGGCTGGAATAGATATATGTGAGGTTATAAAATGATTTATATTAAAAGATAAATGAATAAGAATTGCAGATATTAGAATTAGTGTTATAGACACTTCATATGAGATTGTTTGGGCTACTCTTCGAAGGGAGCCTAAAAGTGCATATTTTGAATTAGATGCCCACCCAGCAATTATTACTGGGTAAACAGATGTACTTGAGATTGTAATTAAAAGTAAAGCTCTAAAGGGTATAATAAATGAACTAAATGGGTGGGGGTAGAGAGACCATAACAAAAGAGCAATGAAGAGATTAAACACTGGTGCTATAATGAAGGGACCTGTGTTGGATGTCAGAGGTGTAGATCATTCTTTTGTAAAGAGTTTGATTGCGTCGGCAAATGGCTGAGGTAGTCCAGCGAGGCCTACTTTATTAGGCCCCTTTCGTGTTTGAAAATACCCTAGGCACTTTCGTTCAAGTAGTGTGTAGAAAGCTATTGATAATATGGCGCAAACTAAGGTAATTAAGACTGAGAAAGTGGTTGAAAGTGTCATTACTAAGGGAGGTTTAAGTACCTCGTTGCTGGGGCTTAAACCCAGTGCACTGGTCTGCCACCTTAGTAGACAAGGAGAGGAGTCGAACCTCTTTTAAAGATTTTCAAGATCTTGTGTTTCCAAAACATCTTGTCAGGTATTGTTCTTCGAAGAAAGTAGGTCTTCATTATTTACTTGCAGGGCAAATGTTTTTGTTAAACTAGGAGAACAAATAGCAGGTAGGGGTGGGTAAGCCCTATATATTGATCCTAAATCAATTGCACTAATCTGCCAACCTGCTTGTGGTTTTGTTCCGGTATTAGTAATAAGTTGATTGACTGTATTGGTTTCGGTGTTATGAATGAAGTTCTGAAACAAGGTCCTTTCGTACAATTGTAACATCTAGAAGTGTGTTAGTTAAATAAGGATAGAAGCTGACCTAGCTTACGCCGGTCTGAACTCAGCTCATGTAGGGTTTTAAAGGTTGAACAAACCTACCATTGAAGGCTGCTGCTGACCTTCTGGATACCCTAAGCCAACATCGAGGTGTCAAGCCCCCCTGTCAATGCGGACTCTTAAGGGGGATGAATCTGTTATCCCCAAGGTAGCTAATCCTTTGATCTTTAAAGTAAGGGTCAAATTAGTATTGGCTTGTATTTGCCTTGGTTTGCATAGAGAGCTAGAGATGGAAGTTTAAGATTTTCCTTAACCGCCCCAGTTAAGTTGTTACCTTGCTAACTAAGAATGTAGGCATACTTCTTAGTTAGTAAGGAGTTCAACAAAGCTCTATGGGGTCTTTTTGTCCTTTATTTAAATTCAGGTTTCTTCACCTGAATAACAATTTCCTGTTCTACTAGGGAGACAGCTGAGCTCTCGTTTGTCCTTTCATACGAGCCCACAATTAAAGGGCGAATTATCACGCTACCTTAGCACGGTCAGGGTACCGCGGCCGTTTAACCCGTAGGTCACTGGGCAGGATGGACCTCTCATTTTTGTTTTCGTGAGGCAGTGTTTTTGGTAAACAGTCGGAGCTCATTTTTGCCGAGTTCCTTCCTAGTATTTTGTAGTTTATAGGACTTTATAAGTGAATGTGTTCTTGTTATGTATGAAGTCTATAATAGCGGAGGGGTACTGATCTTAGCAGAATAGTAATTCCGTGAGGTTTAGTTTCGGAAAGTTTTCTGTTAGTTTTTTCATTTTTAGGTAAGATATTTATGCGGTTGAGCGTTGTTTGCTGCAATAACGCGTTGATAATAAGGTGGCTGCTTTAGGGCCTACTTAGATTAGGGTTGCTTGTTTATTAAAAATAGATTAAAAAATGGAGCTTAGCCTCCATATTTGAAAAGAAAAGGTTAGAAGATCCTTTAAGTTCTGCTAATGCAGAGTTTACAGAAAACCAGCTATCACCATGTGCGGGAGGTATGTAGCCACTGGATTAGCTTTTTGCAAATATGTTGCAACATAAACTGCTGGGCGCAGAGAGCAAAGCTAACTCAGCTCACACGGTTTCGGGATAGATCTGTTAGTTTATTTTTTGCTAAGCCGTGATGCGAGAAGTACAAAAGGTTATTTTGGCTTATTATAAATTTTTTCGTGTCCCTTGCGGTACTGTTAGTTATTGTATATTGTTAAGGTGGTGTAGTATAAGGAGATTTGTTTTTATGTTTTGTTTGAGTGTTTTAGATGACTATAAAGAATAGGTATTAAAGGTAGGACGAATTGAACGTCCCTTAGTTCAGTGTAAGTGAATGGCATCACCTGATGCTGTACCTTTGTTTAGTTGTGTTGGGCGCAACTTCCGTTACGCCCACTGTGTTACGACTTACCTCACCTTTCGGCGAGGGTGACGGGCGATTTGTGCTCATTCTAGATGCTGAATTCAGAAAGCTATTTTATATGCTTTCTTACTTTCAAGTCCTGCTTTGTCACCATGTTTTCATATGGGACGCGGGTTTGTAATTAGTAGTAATCCATCTCTCCTCTTTCATTGGCTATATTTTGACCTGACATAGTGGTTTATAAATAGGTTATTTTATAGACCTTTGAGCTAACTTTATTGCCCTTGAGGGGTCAACAAGTGTGGACGGCAATACATAGGCTGTTATTTTTGATAATTCTAGGAAGAGTATGATATACGCGGATCATCGGATTAAAGGACAGATTCCCCTGGGACGTTAGAATGCCGCCAATTTCTTTGGGTTTTAGACATGTGTCCGTACTACCCTGGCAGTAGTTAGAGGCTTAGAATAATTGGGTATCTAATCCTGGTTTTGGTCTAAGCTTTCGTGGGCTTGTGTAAACGGTACTGAGGGAAAAATTATAATTGATCAGATTGCACCCCTTTGAATTTTTTATTGTTACCATTATGTTTTCACTTACCACAGGTGCCGGTTTAATCTATTTGGACATTTCGTTTAACCGCGGTCGCTGGCACGAATTTTACCGGTCCTAAGTGTGTGGAATCGAAGCTAAGTTTCCTTACTTGTTGCAGGATTTAGTACTGCAGGCATAAAGTTAGATGCGCGTTATTGGTGGGTACCTGAAACGGTGAGACAGTGTGAAGATGGGGTTTACATTAAGTAAGTCAGTGATCTTCGCACTCCCTACTTATGGGAGGGAAAGGTCTTGCATGTATCTGGTTTCACACAAGTACAGATAATACAGCTAGAATCAAACTGAAAATTTAAGTTGGTTTGGGCTTGGTCACAGTGAGGTGTGAGACAAAGGTAAAAGGGTAGAGTATCCACCCATCGTCGGGTCATGAGCCCAATAGCTTATTTTAGCTTATTTTACCGGTAGAAAGGAGGGAGGAGTACGAGTGGTTTTAGTTTAAGCCTTAGTAGAATAGCTACGCTTTTAAGTTTGCAGTTTAATGTTGTTTGAGTTTCAACTATAAGGCCTATAATCAAGCCGAAATGAAGTTTGGTGTTAGGATACAAATGAATAAAGGAGCAATATGGAGAAATATAAGTAGGTGATTTCGTGGAATGCTGGTGGGCAACGGAGTGGTGAAGTTTGAAGGGTGTCCGTGTTGTGTAGATGAGAATAGAGCTAATGAATACACACCTGTTAGTAAGGATCTTAGGATCAGTATCGGAAAAAAAATTATAGAGCTTGATAGAATCGGCGGCAGGAGAAGAATTTCTCCGAATAGGTTGATTGATGGCGGAGCAGATATATTGGCTGCGCACCTTAGGAACCACCATAGGCTTATTGCGGGAAATAAGGATAACAGGCCTTTGGTTAGGTATAGACTTCGTGTATGGGTTGCTTCGTATGAAGAGTTGGCAATGGAGAAGAGTGCAGATGATGATAGACCATGTGCTAACATTATTACTAGGGCGCCTTCTCAGCCTCATTTTGACGAGGATAGAACAGCTGCTGTTAAGAGACCCATGTGTCCGATAGATGAGTAAGCAATAAGTGCTTTTAGGTCTGTTTGACGGATACAAATTGCTCTTGTTACACAGGCGCCAATTAAACATAATGATGATAGTATTCTCGTTACAGAGCAGTTTAAATGTGGAAATAGGGATCTTAGACGGATTAATCCATAACTGCCTAGTTTTAGTAAAATGGCCGCGAGAACTATAGAGCCTGCTAAGGGGGCTTCTACGTGAGCTTTAGGTAGTCAGAGGTGGAGTGAGTAGACAGGTATTTTTACTAAAAAAGCAATAATAGAGATTAGTCATCATATATTAAGAAGCAGGGAACTCGTAGGTTCAACTCAGATTATTGAGGTTAGAGTCATAGAGGCATTTTTGTAAAAAATAGCAATTAAGCTAGCGAGGAGAGGTAAAGAGGCTGTTACTGTATAGAGTATGAGATATAAGGAGGCCTGAAGTCGTTCGGGCTGAGCTCCTCAAATTAGAATTAAAAACATAGTTGGGATTAGGGACGCTTCAAATATAATATAAAATGTTATCAAGTGAGTAGTGAGGAAAAATAGAGAAAGGATAGCAGCGAGAGTTCTAACGGAGAGAACAAAAACGGCGGGCCGATCTTTGTTTGAGAGGAAGCGAAATCTTGCTAGAATTATCAAAGCTGAAATTCATAGTGTTAAAGTTACTAAAGGTGTGGAGAGGGGATCGGCTATTAGGTTTATTGATGAGATGTTTAGAAGGGTTAAGCCGGAAGGAATGTAGGCTAGGGAAGCTAATGTTAGTAAAAAGAGCGCTGTGGCTGAGACAGGTCAAGAGTTATTTGGCTTAGATGCAGAAATGAGGGGAATAAATAGAATGGGAATTAGGAATTTTAACATTTTCTAGTAGTTAGTGTTTGAATTAATTCTGTACCGATTTTGCGGGAAATAGAGACTAAGATAGATAGGCCTATTCTTGCTTCTACTGCGGCAAAAGAGACAACAACGATAAAGAGGGTTGTGTCTATTTCTGCGGGGTTGCCTAGAACTGAGGTTATTAGACCTACTGTAATTAGCGTGATAGCTTCTAGTCTTAATAGTGCTATTAGAAAGTGCTTTCGTTGGGAAACTAATGTTAAAACGGCGGACACAATTATAGCTGAAAATATAATTTGAAAAAACATTGCTAGGTGTTAGTGTTGGGGTCTAAGCCCTAGAGAGTGTTAGTCTAGCAGAAAAAACAAGTGAAAAGGGAGTTTCACCCTTTCGGCTTGGGCCGAAACCAAACTGCACGATTTGTGCTTTTCACTCAGCTGAGATGGGGGAGGAATATCCTCACTCTCCGATTTACAAGATCGGCGCCTCTATTTTGGCTTCCCCATCTGACAGTTGTGTCAGAAGATGAGGGGTTAGTTCTCAGTTTCGGATGTCCAAGATCCGTGTTTTTAGTAAACTATCTTCTGGTTTGCAGGATTTGTGTATGTTGAAGAAAAAATCAAATTTATGAAGTGAAGGGCCATTGTATTATGTTATACTACATACACTTTAGTCGTTTTGAGTGTTAGCATGATATTTAGTTTATTTGGTAAGGTTAGCAGGTGTCAGGAGGTAATATATACCATTTTAGCATCTTCAGGGCTATGTTTTAATTTTAAACTATCTTGACTTTTTATAGTAGGAGAATAATAGGTGCTGAGATTAGCAATGCAGTTGTGAGAAATGTTGTGATTGTGTTGGCCTGAATGGTTTGTGATTTATTAGTTAGGGTGTTGATTGATTTAAAGATTCCTTGTGCACTTATGTTTTCCATTCAGCCGTGGTCCACTGTTTTTAATAAGTTATGGAAGGGTATAACAGTTCGGATGGTTTCGTTTGAGGAGATTGGTGTTATGAACCATATAGAGGTCATTGCTTCGTGTGTGCGTGTAAGTTTTATTGATAGTGATTGTATTGTTGATGAATTGGTCATTAATAGTCAGGCTAAGATGGCTCCGCTGACTGTAACAAAAATTGGTAGAATTTTTATAAGAGGTGGAAGAACAGGTTCTGTTAGGACAGGAATTATTGTTCAGTTAATTACGGAGCCTCTGGCAATAGCTCCTGTAGTTAGGCAAATTATGGGCGTTGTTATTTTTTTGTCTTCATCAAAAATAGTGTGGTTTGGACTTGAATTTCTGGGGCATCAGGAAGATGACAACATAAATCGAGTAGAGTAAGCAGCTGTTGCTCCTGTGGCTAGGAAGAATATACACACAAAGATGATGTTGTAAGGATTAAATAGGGATATTTCTAGAATTAGATCTTTTGAGTAAAACCCTGCTAGAAAAGGTGCACCACATAGGGACAAATTGGCGATTGATATACATGCTATGGTGAGAGGCATTTGGTGGGTAAGATTTCCTATTAATCGTAGGTCTTGGTTATGGTTGTGTAGGTGAATAATGTTGCCTGCACAGACGAATAGAAGGGCTTTGAATAGGGCATGTGTAATTAGGTGAAAAGTTGCCATATTAAATAATCCTAGTGCCACACATGCTATTATAACACCTAATTGGCTTAGGGTTGATAAAGCAATAATTTTTTTAAAATCGCATTCAGTTGTGGCACTTAGGCCTGCTATCAGTATTGTAATAGATGCTGAGATTAATAGAATTGTATTGAATAGAGGTAGTGTAGTTAGAAATGAGGAGAAGCGGATTAGTAAAAAGACTCCGGCTGTTACTAGTGTAGAGGAGTGAACTAGGGCCGATACAGGTGTTGGTGCTGCTATTGCAGCTGGTAATCATCTAGAAAATGGGGTTTGTGCTCTTTTTGTTATGGCTGCTAATATGATAGATAAAATAATAATGATGTCTATTCTTCTTTGTCATATGTTGATAATTGTTCAGTTGTTTGAAACTAGGCATAGTGCAATGGATGTTAGGATAAATGCATCTCCTAGTCGATTGGTGATGGCTGTAATTATTCCGGCTCCTAGTGATTTAGGATTTTGATAGTAGATAATTAGGAGAAACCTTGTTAATCCTAGGCCATCTCAACCTAAAAGAAGTGTAATTAGATTAGGGAAGAAGATTAGTATATTTATGGATAATACAAACAGTGCAACAACAATGTTAAAGCGAGTCACGTTGGGATCGGATGCTATATAAGACTCAGAAAATATAAGAACGTTAGAGGCAATAAATAGAACCGTTAGTGAAGTTATTAGGCCTAGTGGGTCTAAAATGATTGGAAAAGTAATAGAAGAGTTATTTAGTGTAACAATTTCTCAGTGGATGAGAATAGTGTTTTGTGAAAAAAGAAATATAGTAACAATAGGTAATATTATAGCGGTCAAGGATCATAAAAGGATAGTAAAGGATTTTGAGGGGAAATAATGAAGTAGCATGGATCAAAGGCGAATGAAAGTTCGCTTTTTTGAGGCCACAGGTCAAGGTTTTAAGTAAACTACTTTGATCATTCTTAAGGTTAACAGGGGGACAAAATGTCCGTGGGAAGGACTACAATCTTCTGCCTGAAACTCGGCCACCCTATTTGTAAAATTTTGTTAGTATTTCTTCTATATGGGAAGAAAATAGGGTGTGGTTTTGCTTATTGTTTTTAGGGCTAAAAATAAAAGTGTAAAAATTATAGTTGCGAAACAACATCAATTTGTTATCGGTGCTAACTTTCTGTTTAAATTTTGGTTTGTTAAGGGAATTACCCACAAGGTGTTAAATTTGTAAGTTTTGGTAAATATCAGGTTTCTGAGGAATTCTTTATTGAAAAGTCTTTTGCACTTAATTTTTGGGAAACTTGCTTACTGAGCGATTTGCCCACAACACTGTTTTTACATTAATTTAAGTAGTGTTTCTTAGACAATCAAGCACAAACCCTGTTTTTGTAAAAGTCAAAAAGCGTGAAAAATGCAAAAAAGGGCCCGTTAATGTCCTGTAAAGATACACCTGTTTTTAGGGGTTTTGTGAGGCTTTCTCATGGGAAGGGGGTAAATTTAGGGTATTTTAGGGTGCAAAAAGGGGGTCATATGTGTGTCCGCGCAAAATAGGGGTATTTTTAGGGCTCTGCTGGGCAAAGTCCTCACAAACCCTTGTTTTTTAAAGTGCAATTAAAGGCTGTTTTAGAGTGTTTTAATTGTAAAACTAGAGGTAACAGTATATTTTCAAAAGTGTGGGGTATATACCATGGTAAGATAAAAGTGTAAAAATTATAGTTGCGAAACAACATTGATCTTGTGGCGTCCATTTTATCCGGGCCTGTGCCACTACCCTAGTTATTTATTTAGTAATATATATACATATGTATATATATAATTATTATAAAGAATTGTTTTAAATAATTATATAAATATAGATATCTACACTTTTCTGACAACTTATATTTCAAAGCTTAGAATATTTATAAATTAAAATCAAATTACTAAAAGTTTCGTATCTATAACATCTGTAACCAAGCCCATGTCTTACGCGACTGCTGAGCGAAAATGGTTGTGAGGGGGTCAAAACGTAATAAAATAAAAAGTTAGCAGTGCATAATGTTTGGGTATTAAATTAATTCTTTTGTGTGTGGGTGGTCCTCTGAGTAGAGGGATAATAGAAGGCAGAAAATAAATGCTTGAATCAGACAAATGGCTAGTTCAAATAGGATGTAGAAGGATTGTAGGGCAAACAGAACCATAAAGGAGGTGACTGATCTAAATATAGCAGCGCTTCCGTAGACGCCGATTAGTGTGAGAACAATGTGTCCGGCTGTTATATTTGCGGCAAGTCGAAACGATAATGTAATCGGTCGAACGATGTTTCTAGTGGTCTCAATGAGGACAAGAAAGGGGTTTAATCAGTCAGGCGCACCTCTTGGTAAAAGCCTTGCGAAAAATGTATAGGGGGCATATATTAGAGAAGAGATAATTAGTATTAACCAAAGGGGAAGTGCAAAAGATAGAGTGAAAATAAGGTGTCTTGATAGGCTAAATATGTAGGGTACTAGCCCAGCTAAGTTGATTAATAGGATTATTAGGAATAGGGTTCTTAGTGCTGGGGAAAAACCTTTTATGTTTGTGCCTAGTGTTCGTGATACCTGGTCTTGTATGAAGATGATAGGCCTTTTTATTAGGAAGGATAGTCGTGTTTGGGCCATTCAGAAAGATGTGGTTATAATAATTGAGTAGATGATTGAGGATACTCAAAATAGGCTTGTTCTTAGTAGTGGGTAGAAGGAGAATAGAGCAGGATCAAAAGATGAGAAAATGTTAGAGACCATCAGAGCCTAGAAATTATAAGGTTTCTGTTTTAAACTTTGAAGGATTATAGTTTTGTTTAACTTAAGGCTCTTAATCAATTATTTTGTCTCACATTATGAGAGTGATTGGGCTTACTAAATAGTAGGCGAAGTATAAAACTGTGAAAATTTGTCCCAGTCAGTTATAAGGGTCTTCAATAGGTCGTCCGCCGATTCAGGTAAGAATAAGGCATACTGCGACGAATATTCAGAATAGAATCTGTGCTGGTGGGTAGAAGGCGGAAGATTTTCGTTTTTGTGTTTGTGTTAGAGGTAGGATAAATAGGACTAGAATTGCTGCAAATATACATACTACGCCACCTAGCTTGTTGGGGATTGATCGGAGAACTGCGTATGCTCATAGGAAATATCATTCTGGTTTGATGTGGAGTGGGGTTGTTAGCGGGTTCGCAACAGATCAGTTTTCTGGTTCTGCTAGGATGTTTGGGTAGAACATGCATACTATTATTAGAGGAATTATTGCTATTACTATGCCCATTACATCTTTTGATGTGTAGAGTCAATGAAATGGGGTTTTATCTGAGTCAGAGTTGATTCCTAAGGGGTTTCTTGAGCCTGTTTGGTGTAACAGAATAATGTGAATAATAGTAAAGGCCATGATAATAAAAGGGACTAAAAAATGGAATGCAAAGAATCGATTTAGCGTTGCATTATCTACGGCAAAGCCTCCTCATAGCCATTCTACAAAAGATTGACCAATATAGGGAATTGCGGAGAAAAGTCTTGTAATAACAGTTGCTCCTCAGAATCTTATTTGACCCCATGGAAGGACGTAGCCTAGGAAGGCAGTCGCCATGGTAAGAATAAATAAAATAATTCCAATGTTTCATGTTTCTACTAGGCGGTAAGATCCATAGTAAATACCACGGCCGATATGGAGATAGATGCAGACAAAGAATAGTGAGGCTCCGTTTGCATGTAGGCTACGAAGTAGTCATCCGTAGTTTACGTCTCGTGAAATGTGAGCACAAGAGGAGAAGGCCAAATCTACATTTGGGGTATAGTGTATAGCTAGAAAGATTCCTGTGGCTACTTGAATTACGAGACAAAGGCCTAGTAGGGATCCGAAATTTCATGCTAGTGATAGGTTTATTGGGGCTGGTAGATCTACAATTGATCTGTTTACTGCTTTTGCTAGCGGGTGTGTTTTACGTAGTGGGGTAAGCATATGTTAGTTGAAGGGTCGTAAAGGGCCTTGATTTCGATCTGAAATTTTTACGGTTAGGACCATTGCTAAGAATAATAATACAACTAAAAAGATTAGGATTGTTCTTTGGGATGGCTTAAATATGAATTGTTGAGCAGATGGCAAGATTTCTTCTGTGAAGTGCATTGGTATAAGAATAGTTTGAGTTAGGGTGGCTACACAGCTGATAAATAGAAGGGTTACGGCGTAGGTCAGAAGTTTATTAGGGATTGTGTAGTTAGGTGTTATAGCAACAAAGTAGGCAAATATTACGAGCATACCTCTAATATAAATAAGAAATAGAATTATTCTGAATCAGGATAATGTAATAAGGGACAACCATGTTGCTATTATTAGGGCTAAGATTAGAACTCATAGGCCTAGTGTTAATGGAGTTGATGCTAAAGGTAAAGATATTGCTAGCGCTAGCATACTGGATGTAATTAATAGTTGGAGCATTTATAGGTCGAAGTAATTAGCTTCGTCTTTAGAGGTCAAAGATCTAGGTGCTAGGATAACACTAACCTATATTGGTGGGTTATGAGCCTCATCAGTAAATTGAAATGTATAGGAATAATCAGACAACATCAACGAAGTGTCAATATCAGGCAGCTGTTTCGAAGCCAATGTGGTGTCCTGGAGAGAATTGATATGCAAGTAGACGGAAGAAGCAGACACCTAGAAAGATGGAGCCGATTAGTACGTGGAGTCCATGGAATCCTGTGGCGACAAAGAAGGTTGTTCCATAGATTCTATCCGCAATAGTAAAAGGGGCTTCTTGATATTCATGAGCTTGAAGGGTGGAGAAGTAGACTCCTAGAAATACTGTTATACCCAGAGATATAATTGCATTTTTACGGTCCCCTTCCATTAGCCTGTGGTGTGCTCATGTAACAGTTACTCCGGAGGCTAGTAGTACTGCTGTGTTTAAAAGCGGTACGGCAAAGGGGTCTAGAGGTGTAATACCGGGAGGAGGTCAACTACAACCAATTTCAGGGGTTGGGGCTAATCTTCTGTGGAAAAATGCTCAGAAAATTCTAATAAAGAATCTTACTTCGGATGCAATAAAAAATACTATGCCTCATCGAAGACCTTTAGCTACTACTGATGTGTGACATCCAAGAAAGGTTGCTTCGCGAACTACGTCTCGTCATCACTGAGCAGTTCTTAGTCTTACGGCTAGTAAGCTAATAAATATTGGGTATGGGTTTGTTGTGTGGAATCATGCCACCAGTCCTAGAGTTAGGCAGAGAGAGTTTGCGCCAACTAGGGCCGGTCATGGGCTATATCCTATTACGTGGTAAGGTAAACGGGTCATTGCCGCCTTTAGGCAACTGCCTAATCTTTCTGCTTGGAAGGCAGACGTACTGTTAATACTCAGGGGGCAAACTAGGGGTTTAAGACCATGATCATTTATTTGGTGCTGGTGAGTTGTAGGCTAGCTTTGGGAACTGTGGGCTTTGATCTCATCAAAGGGCAGCCGTGAGTAAGATTAAATTGATTGAGAAGACAATTATTGCTAAGGATCAAAACATGGGGGAGAGATGAGGCATTAGAGACACACCAATAGACTGGTATTTTAGGGATGACATGCCTATGTTTTTGTTAAACTAGTGTCTCTAAGATTTATGATGGAAGATTTTTTGTTACCCATGCCGTAAATGTTTTTGCATCAACGAACTCTAGGGCGATTGGTATAAAGGAGTGTCCGGCTCCGCACATTTCTGAGCATTGTCCATAGAATACTCCTGGTCGCAGTGAAATAAATCCTACTTGATTTAGTCGTCCTGGGATGGCATCTACTTTAATTCCTAAGGCGGGAATTGCTCATGAGTGAATTACATCTGCTCTTGTTACCATAGCTCGAACAATTACATTTATAGGGAGTACTGTACGATGATCTACTTCTAGAAGGCGAAACTCTCCGGGGTTTAGATCGGATTCTGGTAGTATGTAGGAATCGAAGCTTAAATTATTAAAGTCTGAGTATTCATAACTTCAGTATCATTGATGACCAATTGCTTTAAATGATACACATGGATCGGCTACTTCATCCATTAGGTATAGCAGGAACAGGGAAGGAAATGCTAGGAATAGGAGTGTTACTGTTGGAACAACCGTTCAGATTGTTTCTACTAGTTGAGCATCTAGAGTGTATCGTGAAATTAGTGTATTTATTATTAAGGAGAATAGGGCGTACCCTACAATAGAAAGGACTACAATTAGTACTAGAATTGCATGGTCGTGAAATGCTAGAAGATGGGATATGATGGGAGAAGCGGGGTCTTGAAGGTTAAATTGGGCTCAATTGGCCATCTGATCAGGCTAGGGTGGTTACTAGCTATCTCCTAGTTAACAGTTAGGTGCTAAGAATTAGCTTCTGATCATAAATTAGTTGATAAGTAAGGCAGTTATTAATGTGCCATTGGGTTTGGGATTGATTGGTTAACTAGAGATGGTTTGGCTACTACCATCATAGTTTCGGCTCTTGAGTGGAATGCTGGTGGGCAGAGATCTGTTCACTCAAGGGCAGTTGCATTATGAGTCATTCCGATTACAGGCCGTTGGGCTCTTAGGGCTTCTCATAGAATGAAAATGAAGTAAAGTAGTCCGATTACGGATAGCATAGCTCCGTAAGAAGACATTACGTGTCATTTAGTATATACATCTGCGTAATCTGAATATCGTCGAGGCATTCCTCTTAGACCTAGGAAGTGTTGTGGGAAGAATGTGAAGTTTACACCAATGAACATCATAAGGAATTGAGCTTTTGCTCAACGCTCGTGTAGTGTTACACCTGTGAATAGAGGGAATCAGTGTGTAAATCCTGCGAAAATTGCAAATACGGCTCCCATTCTTAGGACGTAGTGGAAGTGGGCTACTACGTAATATGAATCGTGAAGCATAGTATCTAGTGAGGCATTTCCAAGAAGTACTCCTGTTAGTCCACCAATTGTGAATAGGAAGATGAATCCTATTGTTCATACCATTGATGGTGTATATTTCATTTTTGAACCAAAGATTGTTGCTAGTCATCTGAATACTTTAATTCCTGTTGGTACGGCAATTACCATTGTTGATGCTGTAAAGTAGGCTCGTGTATCTACATCCATTCCTACTGTGTACATATGATGTGCTCATACAATAAAGCCTAGAATACCAATTCCTGACATTGCATAGATCATTCCTAGTGTTCCGAATGTTTGAGTTTTAGCTGCATTATGTATAATAATGTGGGAGATTGCACCAAAGCCTGGAATAATGAGAATGTATACTTCTGGGTGACCGAAGAATCAGAATAGATGTTGGTATAGAACGGGATCACCACCACCTGATGGATCGAAGAATGATGTGTTCATGTTTCGATCTGTAAGAAGCATAGTAATAGCTCCTGCAAATACAGGCAGAGATAGAAGTAGAAGAATAGCAGTAATTTTTACACCTCAGACAAATAGAGGAACTGATTCGAAATTTATTCCTTTAGGTCGCATATTTATTACAGTTGTAATAAAGTTAATTGAGCCTAAAATTGATGATACACCTGCTAAGTGCATTGAGAAAATTGCTAGATCTACGGATGGTCCGGCGTGGGCCATGTTTCCTGCTAGAGGGGGATAAATTGTTCAACCTGTTCCTATACCTTTTTCAACTGCTGCGGATGCAACCAGTAGTACTAGTGCTGGTGGAAGAAGTCAGAATCCTAGATTATTTATTCGTGGGAATGCTATATCTGGTGCACCAATCATTAGAGGAAGAAGTCAGTTTCCGAATCCTCCTATGAAAATAGGTGTAACGAAGAAGAATAGCATAAGAAGCCCGTGAGCTGTAATAATTGTATTATATAATTGATCATCTCCTAGGAACGATCCTGGTTGTCCAAGTTCTGTTCGTATAATTAGTCTAGTAGATACACCTAATAGACCTGATCAAATACCAAATAGGAAGTAAAGAGTTCCAATATCTTTGTGGTTAGTTGAGAAAAATCAACGCATATGTTAGTGTTTAGAAAAGTGTTAGCAGTGTTGCTGCTCTGACTGTGGAAATGATGAATAGAGCAGGAAGGGTTATTTGTATTGTACTTAAAGGGGGCTGTAGAATTAGAAAGTGTGGTGAGGTTTCAAGTGTATGAACGAAGACTACTTTTAGGTAGTAATAGAGATTTATGACAGATCCTATAATTAAAGGAATAAGTAAAAAGGTTAGGTTTTCTGAGATAAGCCTTCTTATTACTGTGGCTTTAATAAAAAACCCAAATAGTGGTGGTAAGCCCCCTATATTTATAAAGGATGTGATTAGGATAAATAGTAGCAGTGGTGATTTCGAGATTGATGCTGACATGTGAATTGATGTTAGTTTAAGTAGTATTGCTGATAAAATTACGGTTGAAATAATTAGGATGTAGGAAGCAAAGTATAGAGTTGCGGTTCTATTGGAGATTAATATAGCAGCTATTATCCATCCGATATGCCCGATAGAGGAATAAGCAATTAAAGGACGTAATAGGGTTTGGTTTATACCCCCGATTCCTCCTACGATAGAAGATGCTGCGGCAACAAAGATTAGTAGGGTTGATGCATTGTTTGTTGTTT